>Ga0208826_1000012_pt1 | contig 291582 bp, 253 predicted proteins | sample AD_UKC115_MetaG_FD_184451 | JGI IMG/M metagenome (GOLD analysis project Ga0208826, IMG submission 184451) | Active sludge microbial communities of municipal wastewater-treating anaerobic digesters from Hong Kong - AD_UKC115_MetaG (SPAdes)... | ecosystem: Engineered > Bioreactor > Anaerobic >...
AAGTGATTGTTTTGTAGATTTTCTCATAGATGTTTGGTTTGTTTTAGTTATTAAATAACATATCATAACTTAATACATTACAATGTATTAAACAACCAAACATCTTTATTTTTATGAATTATTCAGGTTAAGTAATAATGCTCCAATTTTTTTCTGAGGGTACTGATGCTTGTTCGAACGGTAGAATCTATAGATGGATCAAAAGATTTATCCTTTTGAAAGAATTCAATAGCTATGGTTGATTCTTTAATAATTTTGCCACTGATGGAAGCATCAACTAAATAACGGAGTAATTCTTGGAATTTTTGGGCGTTCTGAAATTCACTGCTATTGATGATATCAATTAGGATTTTAATTTTTTCTTCTTTTGAGATAAAATTGGTATTCATAGAAATCTTAAAAATCTAATTGTAAATATTTAGATTTAATTTTTGATATGCAAGCATTTTTATATTTGCCTGTAGATTACATGTTATCTACTGTTATTAACCCAAAAATACTTAAAAAAATTAAACCTATTTGATATTATTAGTGAGCGTAGTGATAGAATTATGGTGAGTAAAAAAAGAGAATGACTTAGTTTTGAAAATGCAAAAAAATACTTGACAAATCATATAAGTCTTATTAACTTGTCATACATGTTACAAATGAGTATAAAATATCACAAGCATATCTTGAAAAATGATGACCTTGTTTAATACATTTGGGTAATAAATAAAGTGGGTATTTTTCCTAAATATAGGCTTGTTTTTAACATCTTGCGGGTTTTGGAAATAGTTGATATGTTAGAAAAATTAAGGTATTTAATCTCGAAAATATTAGTAGGAGTTTTTTGGGAGGAATTTGAATGAGGGCTAATTCACGGATAATTTCAATTTTTTTATTTATAGGATTGTTACTATCTACTAATGTTTTTGCTGGTGAAACTGGGAAAATTGCTGGGACAGTTACCGATGCAAATACAGGGGCACCTTTAATTGGGGCCAACGTTATCATAAGTTCAATCTGGATAGACGGAGTAGAACATAGCCTCGATTTTATTCAGGGGAGTGCGTCTGACCTAGAGGGACGTTATTTTATTCTTAATGTGAGGCCGGGAGTTTATTCATTGAAGGTGAATTTTATTGGTTATGGTACACAAATCATAACTCAGGTGGTCGTTAATGTTGATAAAACCACGACGGTGAATTTCGAATTACAGCCTCAAGCGATAGAAGGAGAAGCGGTAACGGTCGTCGCTCAAAAAGTTCACGCAGTTGAAAGTGACCTGACAGCGACCAAACAGGTATATCAGGTGAGTGATGTTCAAAGTATTGCTGGAGTTGCGGATATTGCTGATATTATATCACTTCAAGCAGATGTAGTGGACGATCATTTTCGTGGCGGTCGCGAAGGTGAATCCAGATATATCCTAGGTGGCGGTGTAATCGTAAATCCACTTAATAATTCTCGCGCCTTTCGCCCGATTGTTACCGGTCTAGAACAGGTAGAAGTCTATACTAGCGGTTTTAGTGCGGAATACGGTAACGCCCAATCTGGGGTAATTAATATGGTGACTAAAGAGGGGCGAAGTGAATGGGAAAGTCGTTTAGAGTTTTCTTTAACCCTTCCTCATTACAAGTCTTGGCAAGAAGTAATTGATAAAGAAGGTAATGTAAGCTATAAAGGTGGAAGTCCTTATTCTGCCAATAGCATGGATTTTTATTCAATGTTAGATGATGAAGAGGAATGGTTAGTAGGCTATAATCCGGTTTACCAACTTCCAATATATGATTCTGGTACCAGTTTTACGGGGATATATTTTCCCAATAGAGTTGTATGGCCGCCGAATCCGTTAGGGCACAGTGATTCTCTCCAGTTAGCTCATTTAGTAATGACGCAATTTATGTTAGCTATGAGGGATATAGGGCTTGAGTATAAAAATACAATGGATAACCGTTTAGATTTTTCTACAGGTGGTCCTATTTCTGATCATATGCGGATTTTTATTGCTGGTCGTCAGAATACAGAATATTGTATTATTCCAACAAGTAAGCCTGATTTAAATCAACAGATTATGAGCAGTTTAGTTTACCAAAAAAATATTAAAAACAAATTTAAGTTTACTTTTACTTTAGATAATACTAATGAGACGTATTTTAGTAGTTCCTGGCGTTACTGGCTACTAGATCCGACCTTAGCAACTTCCCAAATCTCAACAAGTTCCAGACAATATGGACTTGAATGGGGGCATGTAGTAAATGATGCTACATTTTTGGAAGTGAAACTGAATCAATTGAATTTATTGAGAGAAGAATATATTCCCTTATTGAATGACGGAGAATATTTAACTGATTATATGAAATATTCCAATTGGACTGATTATACCACGCCATCTAATCTTAGAGTAGGTAGGCCAAATGACGATAGTGGTACGGAAAAATCGATTACCTGGAGTTTTTCTTCAAATGTAACTAGCCAAATTAATCATTTTAATATGCTTAAAGGAGGCCTACAATTTTTCTATTATGATTTAAATATTGATTATTTAACAGGGCGATATACTGAATCGGATTTGCGCGTTATTAATTATAAAGGTAATCCTTATGAAGGTGCGTTATATTTACAAGATAAGTTGGAATTTGAGGGGCTAATTGCTAATATTGGCTTGCGAACTGATTTTTACCAACTGAATACTGAATATTACACTGACATTTATTCACCTTTACGAAATCCATACTATAATCCCGATGCCGAAACCTATATTGAGCGCGGTAATTATTATTCGGATAGTTTAGCACTTCGTACCAAAACTGATTTATATATTAACCTTCAACCTCGAATTGGAATATCATTCCCTGTTTCAGAATATACGGTTTTCCATCTGAATTATGGAACATTTACTCAGCGCCCCAATTTTGAACAACTCTTTTTCAGTGAATTTAGGTTGAGTGGTAATGATTATGAAATAGTCACCTTAGGTAATCCACGGTTAAAACCTGAAATAACTCAATCTTATGATATAGGTATAGTACAGGGCATTGGACAGACAGGCGTTACCCTTGATATTAGTGCTTACTATAAAGATGTCAAGGATCTTGTCGAGACTGCTTATTATTATGATGAACAGGAGCAGGTTTATCAGACCTATATTAACCGAGATTATGCCGATATTAAGGGTTTCCATGTTAATTTGGAAAAGAAAAGTGGTTATTTAAGAAGTTATATTCGTTACAATTATGAATCGGCTACAGGGAAAAGTAGTAATGCATTAAATGCTCCTGTTACCTATTTTGAGAAAGAGGATCCTAAATATGGTTATGTGGACTTACCTGACCCCCAAGACATTTATCTAGATTACGACCGTACCCATAAATTAGTTGTTAATTTACGAGTTCTGTCGCCTCGCCAATTTGGCCCAAAAATGCTTGGGATATATCCTCTTGAAGATATTAGTATAAGCGGAACAATGCGCTTTATGACAGGTAGGCCATATACCGATCCCAGTCAGGGAGTATTATATGGAGAACGAACCCCTAATGAACGCAACGTTGATATGCGCGTCGAAAAATCAATACGTTTAAAAAAGCGTACAGCTACTCTCTATACCGAAGTATTTAATTTGCTAAATGAACCAACCTGGTCTTACTCTCGAACCTTTAACAATCCTTATAATACTCCTCGATGGATAACAAATCGAGATAATATTTTAACTTACGAAGAATACTCACCATTTGTAACTAGTCAAGATATTTACCTTTTGACTAATGAGCCAAGAAATGTGCGAGTGGGATTAATTTTTAAGTTCTAAAATTGGATTAATAAAATACTATGAAGAATCTCAAAAAACTATTTTTCATTTTTCTGATAACAGGCACTTATATCAACTTGTATAGCCAAGTAAGAGAGTACCGTATCCATAACCGGGGTATACTTCATGAAACAGTATTTAATACTGGTGAGATCGGTCGGGCTTGGCAAACAGGGGAGGCTGGTAATGAAACCAGTGTCCCCTTAATGGAGTGGCCATCTAACTCCAGAACGATTTTAGATGGAATTGAATATAGCGGACAACATAACATTATTGGCGCCGGTGTTTATATCGGTGCCAACAAAGAGGGGTTACCAGGTAAGTCCAATCGTTTATTTGCCTTATGTGGTGCCGTAGGGGCCAGTGATCCGGAAGTTGCAATTGGGCGCTGGAGCTTTCCCTTATATATGGAAGAGATTGAAAACTTCCCGTTAAATTCAGATGGTTCGCTGAATGAAAATTATAATCCAAATGAAGCTGAAGAAATTATCAGCGCTGGTTGGTCCACACCAACGGGAATAAGTGTTTACCGTACATCTCGGGCTTGGAGCTATCCCGATTACGATGATTTAATCATCTATGAATACGAATTTGAATATACTGGCGATACAGATGGTGACCCCTCCACGATTGAAATGAATGATAAATTAAAAGATGTAATGATTTGCTTTAATTATGGTTTATACCCGTCGATGTACGGAGCTCAAAGAGTTTATCTTGAATGGAAATATGAAGGCGGTCTATATCGGGGAGATGTTAATAATTTTTGGGATGCTGATTATTGGCTGACCTGGAATATGAATCTTCGCAATAATATTACTGATGAAAATGGCATGGGGAAGCCCGAACCAAATCCTGATTATTTTCTCCAATTTGCCCGAAGTGGTGAACATGGTGGAGGACTAAATTCACCCCAAGCTCCAGGCTATTGTGTTCTTTTTTACGACACTACTCACCTGGCAGTCGTAATTCCCCCAGAAATGGATACATTGGGTTTAAATGAATCGGAAGCCCAAGCGATTCTTCGTTCGACTACAGTTACATCTCTTAGCCAATATTCTGGAATTGATGTATATACAGAGACAACAGGTGGGTATAAATGGTACTATGAGTTAGATAAAAGTTTTCATATTCGACAGCCATGGGATAATAAAGTCAGTACGGGCAACACCAACAGTGAAAAAATAATGTATGAAAAGGAGCCGTTTAATCCATCAACACGCTGGTCTGGGGTTTATAGCCCTGGCAGTGCTACCTGGCCGGAAGTAAAAAGTGATGATTGGTATGGTCGAGCGGCCTATCCTTATCGTCAAAGTGCTGATGCTGGAATGCGCTTGCATGCCTTCGGTCCATATACCTTAAAACCTGGTGATAAAATCCGGCTGGCTTATGCCGAAGTAATTGGGTATGGTGCTCAAGAGGGTAAAAGAGTTGAAGGAGGTCAGACCGCAACACAATGGGCAAAAATACCGTCGCTAAATCGGAAAGTTACCTACAAGGATAGTAAAGGTAATGAGAAGGTTTTAACTGAGCATTACTTGGATGATTTTGGTTATCCTGATTATGTTAATTCTAATATAATTACTGTTCATGATGTAGCCCAGAAAGCTTTCGAAGCCTATCTCGGGAATGAACCCGTGGTACCCGTTCAGCCAGAGAAACATCCTTCACGAGGAACATATTCAGTACCTACACCACCACCTGCCCCGGTTATTTCAATAAAGAATTACGGTTTGGCTGAAGTAAAAATAACTTGGGGCAGAGCTCAGGAACAATTTACCCACCCACGTTTAACTGGTGATTTGGCAAAGTATATGGTTCAACGCGCTGTCTCCGGGATGGGCCCGTGGATTACACTTGATACTATTGATGTTGGCGATAATGAATATCTCAATGAGAATGATGAATATGAGTACATTGATTCCGACCCGACCTACAATGTTGGTGAATTTCGTTACTATGCTGTTGTATCTGTTGATGAGCATGGTAATAAAAGCGGTAAAACTAATATGACCTGTTTTCAGAAAAATATTCCGGCGGTTGAAAAAATAGATAAAGTCTATGTCGTTCCAAATCCGTTTATTTGCAAATCAGGCTTTACCACTGAAGGTGACGAGAGGATGATCGGTTTTTATGGATTGCCTGATGTTTGTACTATTCGAGTGTTTTCATATTCGGGTCAGTTGATTGATACAATCGAGCATAAAAATTCCGCTTATTCCCATGAAAAAATGCTTGTTACTCGAAATAATCAGGATATGGCATCAGGGATTTACTTTTATGTGGTAACTACACCTGAGGGAGAAAAATCATTCGGAAAATTTATTATTCTTAAATAATAGTCTGATGGGGATGAAGATATGAATCGTAGAATAAAAGTGGCATTTTTAGGTATAATGATAGGCACTAATCTTTTTGCTTTTGAAAAAGTTGGGGTAACTTCCTTCCAATTTCTAAAGGTAATCCCGGATGCGCGTTCAACGGCGATGGGAGAAGCTTACACATCTATTGCTAATGGTGCCGACGGATTATATTGGAATCCAGCGGCTATGATGCGAAGTCATGCTTTATCAATAAATATTTCCCAGGTAGATTATATCTTTGATACTAAACATTTTGGGACGTCAATCAGCTATACCTTCAATCGGTTTGCACTCGGATTCACCTTTTCAGGAGTTGATTATGGCGAAATTGAGGTAACTGATGTAAACCATCTCGGTTTTTTACCAGATGGTACATATAACCCTGGCGTGACTGGTGAAACGATACAGCCAGGTGCCTTTGTGGTTGGTGTAGGCGGTGCCCAACGTTTGACTAATAAATTTACTTACGGTATTAATATGAAATATGTTCAGGAAGATATGGAGGTTGCTCAAAAATCCCTTTTAATGTGGGATATGGGAATTCTATTTGAAACTGGTTTTAGAACGGTTACTCTATCAGCAACTATCCGCAATTTTGGTCCACAGGTTGAATATTTTGATTATTCCTATCCTTTGCCTCAAACTATGAATATCGGAATTTCATCCTATTTAATTGGCGATAATTCACCATTGTTATTAAAGAACGATTTACTCAAATTATTAGTGGCATTTGACTTGGTTCAGCCACGCGATTATGATCAGCAGTATAATATTGGTTTGGAATATACCTTCAGGAATATTATGATACTGCGAGCAGGGTATAAAATTAATTATGATACTGAAGGTCTTACTTTGGGCACAGGGTTAAGACTGAAAGGATTGGGGATTGATTATTCCTATTGTTCCTATGGGAAATATTTATCCGCTGTTCATCGTTTTTCTCTGTCATTTAACCGTGAGATATTCGATTAGGAGAAAATATTCAATGAAAAAAGAAATTCGGATGCTGGTTATTATCTCATTATATATATTGGTGTCATACAATTTTATTAATGCTCAGAACCGCGGCAATAATATATTCTTTCAAGGAGTGGAAAATATTGCCGAGTCTAATGCATCCGTTTTAGGTTTAGGTGGAGCATATACTTCCATCTACGGTACGGTTAATGTTCTATCCTATAATACCGCCTGCTTAGCAGGAATTAACAATATCCAAGTATCTATTTCAGGTGGTTCAGTTACTCGTAAATGGACCGAGAATCAAGAATACTATCCGAACCGCTTATTTGTCACCCTGCCATTTTATCTCCAGGGTCTTTATATCCCGGATCCGGCTAATAACGGTAAAAGGGATTCTGATATATTTTATCAGGGCTTAGAAGATTCTTTGTACAGGGTTGCTTTTCCGGATACGGGATTGGAATCTTTTTCGGACGAGGCGGCTGATTGGATAAAGAAGGGAAAAGCCGCAGGACTGACCAATATTGCGATTGCCTATCCTGTAAAAATTGCCAATAAGAATTTTGTGTTAGCGGCATCTTGGAATAAAAAATTGGATTTTTTTGATTATGATCGGAATGAAACCTACCTCGACCCCCATTTAGGTTATACTGAATATGATATGCCCCAAATGGTTAACGGCACTGATTCAGTCCAGGTTAATTGGTACATTTTCGATCGCTACCGGAGCGGCAGTCTTCAAGAATATCGAGGCGCTCTAGCTGTTGATTTGTTTAAAAATCTAAAACTCGGCATTGGATTTACCTATTTATATGGTAAAACCTCTGACAACCAGATCTTAGATAAGGTCGGATGGTTCAGACTTTTTGATATAAATAAATTTTCATTTTCGTATGATACGTTAAGAATAACGACTTCGGGAACTTCAAAATTCTCCGGTTATAAAGCCGACTTGGGCTTATTATTGAAATTAGAGAGATTAAATCTCGGACTGAATCTTAAAATGCCCTACACGATTATTAAAAAAAGCGATTACGATATTGCCATTGCTGATACGGCTTCAGAAAATGTTATTACCCAAAAAAGTACTGATAAATTAAAAGTGCCTTTTTGTTATACGGTTGGGGTTAGCTTGTATCCTACCGATAAATTTATGATTTCGCTGGACTATGATCTAAATCTCTATAGTCAGGCGAAGTGGGAAATCGCTAGTAATGATACTATTCATCAAGAATGGGTCGATCAGAAAATAATTAAATTTGGTTTACAATATAGCCCATTCAAATTCCTGGATGTTCGGGCTGGATATAGCTTAATACCTCAAGTTTGGGTTCCGGATGGTTCTGCAGGTAGAAATCGCGGTCCAGAAGCCAAAGCCTTGACAATTGGAGCCGGATTTAAATTAGATAATTATGGTACTATTGATATCGCTTGGGAGCATCGTTCATTGAAATATTTTGATCAATACTTTAGTAATACTAATTATTGTAAGGACATAACAAACAATGTCTTAATATCATATAGGTATGAATTTTAATTTAAAAGAAAGGAGCAAATTATGAGAAAATTGGCTACAGTATTAATCATTACGTTACTGTTCATAGCAATTACTTATGCTCAGATGCCTTCGAAAATCGAAGTGTCCGCGGATTTTATGGCTCAGTATTTCAATAATGATTTTAGCAAAGTTTTGGACTATACTGCTCAGGGAGTCGATACAATTGTTCTGACGACCAGTGGACATGTTTATACCACGACCGATACTATTCCTATGGTTATAGAAAATCCGGTCGTTATTGTGGCTCAGGAAGGATTAGCAGAAAAGCCGATATTTACCCATCCAAATACCGGATTCAAAAGTGGTGAACCAAGTAGTTCAATGGAAATATTTAGAATTTGTAATCACGTCGAATTCCAGGGTATTGCTTTCAGGGGAGATGTTGCTGAGACGGAAGGTTGTAAATATGGCTTGCGCTATGGTGATTGGACGGTTCCGGCAACTGGTCGTGAGATTAAAGGCAGAATGGGTACGCGTATGATTTTCAAAAATTGTGATTTTATTGGTTTTCATAGTTTGAAAGATCAGGCAGCTCAGGGTAATGCATTATACTACTTAAAACCGACTGATACTAATCTTGATCATCTAAAGAATACCAAAGTAGTTTTTGAAAACTGTATGTTTAAAGATATCGGCGATGAGGCTATTCGGATAACTGAAAATGAAAAATATGGTGGTCCAAATGGAGTTGTGGCTTGTGATTCTCTTGTGGTAAAAAATTGTACTTTTGATGACATTGACGCCGAATGTATCCGGATATATGCTGATCTTGACACCAGTCAGGCCGGGTCAACCTTTGTAGATGGGACTATTTTCGTTGATCATGTCACGGTAGTAAATAGTTCTCCGCGGTTTATCTACGCGAAAAATTTTCGGAATACGAGAGTTCAGAATGTTTTAATCGCCTATGGCAGAGAACCAGGAATTTCTCGCCCAGACCGAGGTGATTACGCTATTCAGATTCAGTTGAGTGGTTCTTCGGTAGCTTACGTGGATACATTTAATTTGGTGTTTACATTGGAATATAATCCAAGAATAGGCTGTACGAAAGGTGGCTATGTTGATGAAACAACTGTTTACGGATATGATCCGATGTTCGTTGACTATGAAAATGGTGATTATACTCTGGCCTCCAACTCACCACTCTACTGGCTATCATCGGACGGTACCGCCATAGGTAATTTGCGATGGGCAACTAAAACTCCTACGATTGCGCCGCTGATAGTAAAAGTTGAGGGTTCTGGTAGTGTTCTTTTTGAACCCGAAAACACTGGATTTTACAACCTGAATACAGTGGTGACACTTACCGCTGTTCCTGAAGAAGGCTGGGAGTTTAAGGGCTGGGGTGGTGATTTAACCGGTTCGGATAATCCGGCAAATGTAACAATAGACGGAGCCAAAAATATCACGGCAACCTTTGAGTTATCTTCTGGGATTAAGGAAGAAAGTACACCCAAGGAATACAGACTTGCCCAGAATTTCCCCAATCCTTTTAATCCAACCACGACTATTGAATTTGATTTGAAACAAGCCGGTTGGACAACACTGAGTATTTATAATATACTAGGTCAGGAAGTGACGGTTCTGGTAAACAAACCAATGAATGCAGGATGGTACACGATCAATTTTAATGCCTCACATCTCAGTTCAGGAATATATTATTATCGCTTGAAATCCGGTGATTTCAATTCATTAAAGAAAATGCTTTTAATTAAATAACAATTAGGAGGAAAACATGAAGTTCAAAAATTTAGTGCTTATTCTTTCGATTTTTTTGTTGGGTAGTATAACGTATGCTTCAGTCATTCAAGTTTCTGAGGGAACTGGTGTACTCAGCGCGGCGATATCATCCGCGGCCGATGGTGATGTGATCGAGCTGATAAGTGATGGTGGAATCTATGCCGAGAGTGCAAAATTCCCTTCAATTAGTAAGAGCATTAGCATCGTGGCGGCTGAAGGACTTGTTCATAAACCCGTTATTCGGACACCCGAGGCGGATTATATGTTCAAATTGACTGGCAAAAACGCCGCTTATGTTTTTAAAGGTTTAGAGATAGATGGGACAAATGGGACTGGGACTGCTTTAGCTAAATATTTTCTGCGTATCGATAATGCAGATTCGACCGGAAAGATGTTTGTCAGTGTTCGAGATTGTTACTTACACGATTTTGCCGATAAATTTATTAAACCTTATGCAAATAGTGGAATCGATGAATTGATCGTCGATAATTCAGTTTTTAGCGGTGGAGCTACAGAGGGTATAGTACTATACTCAGGCACTTCGAGCGATCCGGCAGTTCATCTCAGAAAAGCATCCATAACCAATTCCACATTTTATAAAATAGAAAGGGAAGCAATTAAGGGTCAGACGTTTGATTCTACTTTGGTTTTAATTGATCGGTGCACTTTCTATGACTGTGGTAATGTGGAAGCCAAATCAATCCTCTATTTTCGTAATATGGAAGATGTAGAGGTGAAGAACAGTATTTTCGCTAATAATCATAATCCAGACGCTGGGGAAGAATTTGCGGATTTTGCCTCAAGTGTTTCACTTTTCCATCATAATGTTGCCTGGGATATAGTAAATATAGAGGTTGGTAGTGCTACCGTTAGTGATACCCTTCGTGCTGATCCTCAATTTGCGGATGCATCGAATGGGAATTTTACAATTGGTAATACCACCTTGTTAACCTTTGCCGATGATGGTGGTTCTGTTGGAGACCCTCGCTGGGTTCCTGAGCCGACCGTTATTCAAATTGCGGCAGGAACTGATGTTCTCAGTGCAGCAATTGCCAGCGTTGAAGATGGAGGTACTATAGAGCTAACAACCTCCGGTGGTATTTATTCGGAGAGTGCACAAATTTCTTCGATTAGTAAAAATATAACCATCCGCGCGGCTGAAGGATTAGCAAATAAACCTATAATCAGAGTTAATACAACCGATTATATCCTTAAACTCACGGGTGTTAATTCAAGATATGTTTTTAAAGGTCTAGAAATTGATGGTTCAAACGGTACGGGTTCGTCGGTATCGAAGTACTTTTTGCGAATTGATAATTTAGACCCTGCCGGTAATATGGAAGTTATTGTTGATGACTGCGTTATCCATCATTTTACTGATAAATTTATTAAACCGTATGGAAATACAGGGATGGATTCATTAGTAGTAAGAACTAGCATCTTATATAATGGTGGTTCTGAGGGTATTGTATTCTATTCCGGGTCTTCCGGTGACCCGGCGGCAATCATTGCTTACGGTGAAGTGTCCAATACTACGATGTACAATATTACCCGTGAATGTATTAAAGGCGATACTTATACAGATGGCAAAATAGTAATTGACCATCTAACGGCTTACAATTGTGGTGGCGGAACGAAGGGTATGATCTATTTTGATGATTGGCTGGATGTTACTGTCAAGAATAGTATTTTTGTTAAAAATACATTTGCGAGTAATTTCGCTCGTTTTGAATCAGACGCCAACATCGTTAAAAATTGTGTTATTTGGGATGTTGCCAGTTATAAAACAGAGGGTACGACTTCGGTTACGGATACCTTGCATGTAGATCCACAGTTTGCCGATGCTCCAAATGGCGATTTTACCATTGGCAATCCTATCCTATTTACATTTGCCGATGATGGTAGCCCAGTAGGAGATCCACGTTGGGTCTCGTTGGAGGGGAAATATACTCTCAACGTAATAATTGAAGGGAGCGGTCAGGTAATATTAGATCCTCCCGGGAGAATTTATGATGCCGGTACTGTTGTAAAATTGACTGCTGTTGCGGATAGTTATTGGAAATTTACGGGCTGGTCAGATAATATATCGGTTTTTCCGCCAAATAATCCGGTAGCACAGGTTACAATGAATCAAAATATGGAAGTGACTGCTTATTTTGAACCAACAATCAATAAGTATGAAGTTACTGTCAGTTCAATAGGGCTCGGGCATGTTGAGATTGAAGAATACTCTATTTTCGAATTACCGGGTTATTATGAAGGAGATTCACTGGTTTTAAAACCTATTGCGGATACTACGAGTTGGGAATTTGCCTATTGGGTCAATACCGCGGGTGATAGCATCGGGAATGCGAATCCGCTATCCTATATCGTGCATGCCGATACAGCTTTTACGGCTTTGTTTCGTAGTAAGTTGCCTCAAGTTTCCTTGACGGTCAATATCTCAGGTCTTGGGAGCGTATTGATTGATCCTCAGCCTGTGGAAGGATTTGATACTTACGATCAAGGTACGGAAATAACTTTGGTGGCAGAACCGGAGCTTGGATGGGAATTTCAGGACTGGAGTGGTGGTATTACCGGTACTGAAGCCACTGTAGTCTTGACACTTAACAGTGATATGACGATAACAGCTACATTTATTGAAAAAGCTGTGCCAAATGGAGAATTGATTGTTGACAACACCTGGGATATTAGAGATGCATTAGAATTTGCCAAGAACAATACTCAGGTAGACTTGATAAAGATTGTATCCATTGGCCCTTTTATGCCTTCTGAATCTGAGCGCCAGGAATTAAGATTGCCGCAGTTGGATATTGATTTCCCAGTTACGATTGTCGGAGCTGATACACTACCTGCCAAACCGATCATCAAGGGCTGGGGCGAAGGCGGTTCGGAAGGTTTGTTCAGATTACGTAAGAATGGACATTTGGTTTTGAAGAACCTGGAAATTGACGGTGACTTTGCCACCGGGAAGACGACGAAATATATTTTCCGTTTGGATGATGGTGATAGTATTGATGTTTCTCTAAAAGCCGATGATGTGAACTTCCATGGAACGGGTGAGTGTTTTCTAAAATTTTATGCTCTGGCTCATGCTGATACGATTCGCCTAACTAATTGTACAGTTTGGAATATTGGCAAAGAAGGTATTTTTGATAATGCCTGTGGAACTTCTGATTACATTGAGCTTAAGAATTCTACTTTCCACCATATCAATCGGGAAATTCTTCGTTTGAAAACGCAAAATCCAAAAGTAATTATTGACCATGTTACTGTTGATAGCTGTGGATTTGGTTATGGAGTTGAGGGGGCTAAATTTGCGGCTTTCAAAGTTGAAGTACCTAATGAAATATCCATCACCAATTCAATTGTCTCCAATGTGCCCAACAGTGTTTATGGGTATTCTGTTCGCTTCTATGGAGAAAAGAGTTACATGAATAATGTCCTGATGTATAATACCCCCAAAATTGACGATAACAATGGTAGTGTATTAGGTCGGGATATATACTGGTACGATCCGATGTTCGCCTACGCTATGCGCTATGATTATACGCTGAAAGACAGCTCGGTGGCGTATCATTTAGCTGGTGATGGTTCGGTATCTATCGGTGATTTAAAATGGGCAACCAGTACGAACATAGCCACTTATTATATGCTTGATATTGTAACTGGTGGACATGGAAAAGTGAGTGTTACTCCGGCACCGATGGCTAAATTTTATATCCCATCTACCATGGTAACTTTGACAGCAATTCCAGATACTTTATATAAAATGGGCGAATGGTCTGGAGATGCAACTGGTACAGAGTCTCTAATTCAGATTACGATGAATTCTAATAAGACGATCCAGGTTAGCTTTCTGAAAGCTTATTACTTGGTAACGATGAATGTGAATATGAGTTATTGGACTTATCTGGGTAAATTTTCTATTGAAAATGATTCGGTAGATGTTGCTGGTAATTTTAATAACTGGGGAGAAAAATCAATTTGGATGTCTGATGAAAATGCTGATAGTATCTATACCGCTGATATAAAAATTGATGAAAACTATCCAGATATCCAGTGGAAATTCCGGATAAACGGTTCATGGGACAATGCTACTTGTGAATTTCCCTTCGGAGGACCTAATCGTAGTTATACTGTTATTTGTGATACAGTTCTGACATACTGGTATAACGATCAGCAATTTCCGAGTGATGGTCTTCTATCTGAATTGATCCCGGATCATTATGAGCTTAATCAGAATTACCCAAATCCCTTTAATCCTGTAACGACTATTAAATTTGCCTTGAAGCAGGATGGCTTTACTACACTGACAGTTTACGATATGTTGGGAAGAGAGGTAGCACGGTTGGTTAACCAAGAAATGAGAGCCGGATACCACCAGGTAGTATTTTCCGATATAGGAAAACTTGCGTCGGGAGTTTACATCTATAAACTGACTTCTGGTAATTTTAATTCGGTTAAGAAAATGATGCTAATGAAGTAATCCTTAGTGTATGGTCGGGCAGATTATTTATCTGCCCGACCATTTTTTGTATCCAGAATTGCAATTGTTATGAACTGTAAAATAAAAGGTATTTTGAATTCGGTAATTAGTTCTATAGAGATTAGAAATTTTCAAAAGTATTTCACTCTTTCACTGGTACTTTTAATTACTCAAATGTCTTTACTTGAGGCTGGAGAATATTATGTCAAAAGTGCCTCAGAAATTTATAGTCTGATCAGTACCATTCAGCCTGGCGATACAATTACGATGTCAAATGGCACCTGGAAGGATCAACATATAGTTTTTCACGCCAATGGTACTCAAGAAAAACCAATTTTAATCAGAGCCGAGACGCCCGGCTATGTCCGATTGCAAGGCAATAGCTACTTAAAGTTCAGCGGTAGCTGGATTACAGTCAATGGATTATTATTTCGTAATGGTTATTGTGCATCCGGCCAGAGTGTGATTGAATTTCGCAGCAGTTTTGGCCGGGCTAATCATTGTCGCTTGACTAATTCTGTGATCGTTGATTATAATCCTTCCGATAAAAATATTGACTATAAATGGGTGTCCTTATACGGTCGGAATAATCGCGTTGATCATTGTCATTTTGAGGGTAAAAATCATAGTGGGACGACCTTTGTCATTTGGTTAGATAAGGAATCAGATCGCGAAAATTACCATCAAATTGACCATAATTACTTTGGGCCTCGGCCGGAGTTGGGATATAATGGCGGCGAGACAATTCGAATAGGGACTTCGGATTACTCATTGACCAATTCAAATTCTATTGTAGAGTATAATGTCTTTGAAGAATGTAATGGCGAGACAGAAATTATTTCTAGTAAGTCTTGTGAAAATATTTATCAATATAATACCTTTATTAACTGTAAAGGTTGCCTTACTCTACGCCATGGAGAGCGTTGCATTGTACGGGGGAATTATTTTTTCGGAAATCGCAGGGATGGTACGGGCGGTGTTAGAATCATCGGAGCCGACCACCAAGTATATAATAATTATTTCGATGGTCTAAATGGCTCAGGGTATTCATCTGCGTTGTGCATCGTAAAAGGTGTGCAGAATTCACCCTTGAATCGCTATTATCAGGTAGAACGAGCGCTGGTAGCTTTCAATACATTTATTAACTGTGGGTATTCATTATTAATTGGATACGGCAGTGATAGTGATCAGACTTTGCCGCCGAAAGATTGTATCATTGCTAATAATGCTATTCAGACTAATTATCAAGTTGTCAAAATTGGTGACAGTCAAGGTGCGCCGGTTAATTTTACCTGGGAAGGTAATATTTTTTACGGTAGCAGTTTGGGAATAAGTAATCCTGGTGGAATTACTTGGCAGAGTCCTGAATTATCCATTTCCTCGGATGGACTTTATAGACCTTCGATGAGCAGTCCTTTGATTGATGCCGCCGTTGGAGATTACCCATCTATTACCAACGATTTCGATGGACAGAATCGGACAAGCCGCTTCGACGTCGGTTGTGATGAATTGAGCAGTGATTCAATTACGATAAGACCACTTACGGCTGAGGATGTAGGGGTAACCTGGTTTGTTCCGGGACCGTTATCTCTCGAAATTGTCGCTGGAGAAAATACCTTACTGGATGCAATAAGCTTGTTAGGTGATGAAGACACTCTAAAGTTAATTACCGATGGTGGTTTGTATCAATTGACTGAGAAGTTAAGTGTGAACCGCCAAATTATAATCAAGGCGGCTAGCGGCTTAGCCGAAAAGCCAGTAGTAACACGCAGTGTGATTGATTCTGGGGATTCAGTCCTTATTGAAATGAACATGCAGGGGAAATTGTATTTAGATGGAGTTATTCTGGATGGTGGAGCAAATACTGAGAATCGAATATCGGCTATTATCTCCAGCTCAGTTTCGCCATTTTCGGTATATTTTCGAATAAAAGCCAATAATTGTGAATTTAGAGCTATCAGTAATAACGGCAATGGCAGTCTGATCAGGTTGTTAGCAGGATCGCAAGCTGATTCGGTCATTTTCACAAATTGTTTATTCAGCGGTTGCGATGGAAGGGCCATCCGGATGAACGAAGAAACTGAAGAGAGTGGCAAATTCAACGTTCTATATTTAAAGATGAAGAACTGTACTTTTTGGGATATTGCTAGTGAAGCTGTGAATATCTACGGAGGAGATTCAAATCCCTTTACTATTGGCCCATCTGTAAAAATTGAGCATTGCACTTTCGATGATTGCGGATTCTACGGAACTCCTACCATCAATTTGGCTGAGGTGGATAATGCCGTGATTCGTAATTCAATAATTAGTAATTCCTCCCCCGATACGGCTTCAGTCATTATCTATGGATGGGCTTACATCGAATATTGTGATATTTTCAATAGTGGGCTAGTCAGTTTGAATCGAGGTGCCCATCAATATAACGGGATGATTAATGTTGATCCACAATATTATGATGCTAGTCGCGGCGACTTTCGTTTGGCAGATTCGTCTCCTGTTCTGACTGCGGGAAGTGATGGAAAGGCCTTAGGGGATTTACGCTGGGTTCAATCCTCAAGTAATGAGATTTCACATAACGGTAGAATATCTATAAAAAAATTCGCGATTTTTCGGAATTATCCTAATCCATTTAATGAAGCAACGCAGATCGTTTTCATTCTCGAAAAATCTGCACAAGTAAAAATAGAAATTTATGATTTAAACGGCAAATTGGTTACACAGTTTAATGAAACATATACTATACCAGGCCAATATTCCGTGAATTGGCAGCCGGAGCGAAATGCGTCTGGGATTTATTTCTGCCGATTAGCGACAGGTAATTTGTCCAAGATGATAAAAATAATGTACCTAAAATAGTATGAAAAATCTCACTTTATTCTTAATCACTGCCTTATTTACCGGGTTATTTGCTCAGGGAGTTTGGCAATCTCAAATCCTATATTATGGAAGCGACAGTAATCTTGTATATATCCCTGATTCAGAAGGTAATCGTATTCCGGATTTTAGTTATGCCGGTTATAAAGGTGGGCTGGAGCCCATTCCTGATATTCCTGTCGTAAAAACCCTTTCGCCAATATGTGGTGATAATACTACCCGTATAATGAATGCATTATCGCAAGTTTATAACATGCCCATAGATGAAAATGGTTTTCACGGTGCTTTATTATTAGAACCGGGGGTTTGGGAAATTACCGGGAAGATTGTATTTAAATATTCTGGAGTAGTCTTACGCGGTTGTGGTGCTGGTGAAGATGATGCTATAAATACAATTTTACATGCTACCGGCAATTCTTCTGCGAAACGGACAGTTTTAGTTGTGGGTGGCGGAAGTACGTCTTGCTGGCGGGATGAAGTTAGCGGTACTCGGACTAATATTATTACTGATACAATTTATGTTGGAGAGCGGGAATTTGAAGTTGAAGATGTTTCCTCGTATTCTGTTGGAGATAATATCATTATTTATCATCCTTGTACTGAGGAATGGTTAGAAGCCATTGACTACGGTGGAACTCATTCCGGGGAACCGGGAGCAGAAGCGGATGATGTCCCTTGGACAGTAAATAGTCAACCATTAGTTTTCAACCGGTATATCACAGCTATTCAAAATAACCGGATTACCATAGATGCCCCGGTATTCAATACCTTAATTAAGAGTCTTTCCCAGTCGTATATTTATAAATATAGACGGGATAATTTAAAAACCAATATCGGTATCGAAAATCTGCGGATCGATATTGAAACTGCTGGCGGTACAGATGAAGAACATGCCGCCAATGCGATTGATCTTTATCAAATTGAAGATGCCTGGGTGCGGAATTGCACTATGCTCCATTTTTCGGCATCTGGAGTTCGGACTAACACTGCTTCCCGAATTACAATCGAAAATTGTAAAGCACTGGATCCAATATCGGTTATAGAAGGTGAAAAGCGCTACAATTTCCAAGTTTATACTGCGTCTCAGCAGATATTATTTAAAAATTGTCATGCAACAAACGGAAGGCATCACTATATATCCAATGGAACATCCTGGACATCAGGAATTGTTTTTCTCAATTGCACCTCGTCCGGCGCCTATACGAGTAGTGAGGGCCATCGCCGCTGGAGTATGGGGCTATTATTTGATAATCATATAGAACTGGATGGCCCCCGAGCCGGGGTAAATCCGCGCTTGCTTGGTCTTTATAATCGGGGATATTACGGAACCAGTCACGGTTGGTCAAGTGCTCATTCCGTAGCTTGGAACTGCAATGTAGCGAAGGGTGACCTCGTCGTGCAAAAGCCGCCAACGGCTCAGAATTACGCGATTGGTTGTTTTGGAGGCAAGGTTACTGGAACGAATTCTCCTTCACTATTTGATGAACCGGAAGGTTATATTGAAGGTGCAAATGTTGCCGGACTTGAACCACAATCTCTGTATTTGGCACAATTGGAAGAGCGGCGTCGAAAAGTAAATGTAAGTGTATCAGGAAATCTGAATTCCAGCAATAGATTTAAATTATTACCCAATTTTCCCAATCCATTTAATGCCAGTACTACAATCCCTTTCTCACTCAAGGTCGCGGCTGATGTTAAGTTAGTCATATATGATGTCCAGGGTAAGGTTGTTAAAATATTAATTGATAAACACTTACCTGCCGGAGATCATCTTCCGGTATGGAATGGACGTGATAATAGCGGTAAGATTTCACCAACAGGTTTATACTTTTATGTGCTAAATACCGGAAAACAAGTCTGTTCCGGGAAAATGGTTTTAATTAAATAAAAATCAATTTGAATTTTAATAACGGAAAAATTGCACTTATTTTATTACTAGCTAGTGAGGTTTTTTTTCTATGTTCGGGAAAAGCGGTTAACATTAATATTGCCGAAGTTGATCATGATCGTATTTTGACAGCGGCCGATCGTTATCTTAATGAAAAACCTATTACGATAACGTCTTATCCCTGTGAACGCTCGGCTGGCGGGATTCACGATTTTTATTCAGAAGGCGATTATTGGTGGCCAAATCCAGATGACCCAAACGGAGCGTATATTCGTCGAGATGGGATAAGTAATCCGGACAATTTTATTAAGCATCGCCAATTGATGTCCCGCCTTAGTATTCAAGTTCCAACATTAGTTGCGGCCTATAAACTTACTCATGATAAAATTTATGCTGATAAAGCCGTAAAGCACTTGCAAGCTTGGTTTGTTGCCGATGAGACTCGTATGAATCCCAATCTAATGTACGCTCAAGCTATCAAGGGATTCGTAACCGGGCGTGGTATTGGCATCATTGATACAATCCATTTGGTCGAAGTCGCCCAGTCAATTACTATATTGGAAAATAATCAAGCTATTGGATCTGCTGATTTACAAGCTATTAAGAAGTGGTTTAGCGAATATCTCGATTGGATATTTACCCATGAATATGGTATTGCTGAACGGGATAATGGTAACAATCACAGTACCTGTTGGGCGCTACAAGTCGCAGAATTTGCAAAGCTAGTTGACGACCAAGATAAGGTTACTTTTTGCCGCAATTTTTACAAGACGGTTTTATTACCTGAGCAAATGGCGATTGATGGTAGTTTCCCGAAAGAACTTGCCCGTACGAAACCATATTGCTACTCCCTGTTTAATCTAGATGCTATGGTAATGATTTGTCACATATTATCGACTGAGGAAGATAATCTTTGGTATTTTCAACTAAAGGATGGCCGTGGTATGCAGAGAGCAGTGGAATTTATGTTTCCTTATGTTCGAAACAAGTCTAATTGGCCTTTTCCACCCGATGTAATGTATTTCGATTTATGGCCAGTACGGCAACCATTTTTACTCTTAGCGGGAATCGCATATAACAAATCGGAATATATTGACCTTTGGAAAACTTTGAATCCTGATCCTGACAATGAGGAAATAGTAAGAAATTACCCAATTCGTCAACCTATATTATGGATGAACTAAATTGAAGAAACATCTTTACTTGCAATTACTTATTTTAATTATTCCGCAATTGCTGGCGGCAGGCAATAATGATCTGCTAATTCAAGAAATTGGCCAACAGCTGATCCGTAAAGATGAGGTTTTTAATGGTCGCTTTCCAGAATATACGGAAAATGGGATATGGCAATTTCGTAAAAATCCCAATTGGCTATCCGGCTTTATTGGTGGGGAATTATGGTACCTTTATGAAATGACGGGCGAAGAAGAGTATAAGCTAAGAGCCTTAAAACATGCTGATCAAATGATTGATTATGCCACTATAGATTATACTCACGATATGGGTTTTATTTTCATGCCAACGTGTGTTAAATCTTATCAAATGACCAAGGATGCAAAATATCGGGACGCAGCGATTAAGGCCGCTGATATGCTAGTCAAACGATTCAATGATAAGGGGCAATACATCCGGGCATGGGGTAAACTGAATTCCAATGACGAGGCTGGTTTGATGATTATTGACACGATTATGAATTTGGAATTGTTGTTTTGGGCGGCTCAGGAAACCGGTAACTATAAATATTATGAGATCGCCTATCGCCATGCTTTGACAGCTATGAAAGAACTGGTTAGACCTGACGGTTCTTCTTTTCACGTAGTAGAATTTGACCCAGAAAGTGGCCAAGTCTTGAAGAAGTTTACTCATCAGGGTTTTGCAGATAGCTCAACTTGGTCCCGCGGTCAAGCTTGGGGAATTTACGGTTTTACGCTGGCCTATGAATATACCCAGGATGAACGTTTTTTGAAGACCGCCGAAATAATGGCTGACTATTTTATTAAACATTTACCAAAAGATCAGGTACCATATTGGGACCTCAGCCTTTCTGAGGAAGGTACTTTACGTGATGCCTCTGCCGGTGCCATTGCGGCTTCGGGATTTTTCGAATTAGCTGATGTAGCTAGTAAAAAACAAGAAGAACAGAAATATCGTCGAATTGCTAGCGATATTACTAGCAGTTTAGTTAATAATTACCTTTTTAGTCAAACTTCCCGACGTGATGAAGAGGGAATCTTGCTTCATACTATTTACCATTTTCATAAGAAGTGGGGAGTAGATGAATCCTTTCCGGCTGGTGATTATTATTTAATCGAAGCCTTAAAAAGACAATGGGATTTGGAGCAATTTCAGCGACTAGATGAGAGCAATTCTGCACGGCAAATTATTAATCTAAATAAAAACTGGTATTATCTGGAAGAGGCAATTCCTTATATAAATCATTTACATTTAGTGGCTCAGGAATGGGAAAAAATAAATCTACCGCATACCTGGAATGTTACAGATGCGACCGATAATATTCCAGGCTATCGGAGGAGTACCAGCTGGTATCAGAAAGAAATATTTATTCCTACCCTGAACTACGATCAATGTTTGTTGCTAAGTTTCGAAAGTGTCAATATCAGCTGTATAGTCTTGGTAAATGGGCAAAAGGTTGGCGAACATGTTGGTGGTTATTTAGGATTTGATGTGGATATTACGCCCTTTATCAAACCAAATGAAAAAAATATAATATTGGTAAAGGTTGATAATTCATATAATCCCGATATTATTCCATCGCAAAAGTCGGATTTTTTCATTTATGGTGGTATTACTCGTGATGTTTGGCTTAAGGTAATGCCAGCGGAATATATCGAGAAAATATTAATCACTATTCCCCAAGTTTCGAAAAAATCAGCGGAAACCAGTCTTAATGTCCTCCTAAATAATAGCAGAGATAGGGCTGTTGAAGGCGAGCTTTTAGCTCATTTAATTGATGTTAATGGTAAAGTAGTCGCAACAGTAAAACAAAATTTGAAACTCGTAACCGGTAATCAAGAGGCAACAATTATATTTCCAAAAATTTCTAATCCTTCTCTCTGGTCTCCAGTTTCACCAAATCTATACACTATCGAAGTGAGTCTGAATATTGATGGTAAAATTGTAGATGAAATGACTGAAAAATTTGGTTACCGCTGGTTTGAATTCAAAGAGCATGGCCCCTTTTACCTGAATGGGGAGAAATTCTTACTGCGAGGTACTCATCGTCATGAAGATTGGGCTGGGTTTGGGAATGCCATTCCTAATGAACTACATCGTAAAGATATGCAAATGATTAAGGAAATCGGGGCAAATTTCGTTCGCTTAGCCCACTATCCACAGGATCCGGAAATTTATCGAGCTTGTGATGAGCTGGGTTTATTGGTATGGGATGAAGTCCCATGGTGCCGCGGTGGTATGGGAGGTGAGAAATGGAAACAAAACACAAAGAATATGCTTAAGGATATGATAATTCAAAATTATAATCACCCAAGCATTATAATTTGGTCATTAGGAAACGAACTGGACTGGTTGCCTGATTTTGAGAATGGCGGGAACATGGATTCGTTAATAATCTTTTTCTCTGAAATGAATGATTTAGTCCATAAACTTGATCCCTATAGGTTGACTGCTACAAGAAAATTTGCTGAGGGTTCTAATATCGTAGATGTATATTCACCATCAATTTGGGCTGGTTGGTATTCAGGAGTATACAAAAGTTACGAAAAAATTCTTAATCAATCCCGTTATGAATTTAAGCACTTTTTTCATGCTGAATACGGGGGTTCAAGCCATCTGGGACGTCATGTTGAAAATCCGATTACCGGAGAAGGTTTTGTCGATCTAGAAGATTGGGAAGAGGAAGTTAACCAGGTCAAGGTGCAGAACATTTCACAATATGGTGATTGGAGCGAGAATTATTTAGTAGATTTATTTGATTGGTATTTACATATTTCCGAGAATCTTGACTGGTTTGCTGGTAATGCTCAGTGGGCATTTAAAGATTTCGCAACACCATTGCGTATGGAAAATCCAATTCCTTATATGAACCAAAAGGGCTTGGTTGATCGTGCTGGAAATCCGAAGGATGCCTATTACGTTTTTAAGAGCTATTGGACTAAGACGCCAGAATTTTGCTATATCGAATCGCATACATGGACTGAGCGCAACGGTCCGAAGAATGTGCCTCGCGAAGTTTGTGTATATAGTAATGCCTCCCAAGTGGAATTAATAGTGAATAGTACCAGCCTGGGAACAAGGGAACGTAACATTCATGATTTTCCAGCCTGTGGATTATATTGGGATGTCATTTTCAAGAATGGCCAAAATAAATTAGTAGCAGTCGGCTATAATTCTCAGGGAATCTCATGCCGTGATTCTATCATAATTAATTATTCAACGAAAAAATGGGGAAAACCTGATAGAATTACATTATCTTCATATCAATTGTCAAATGGCAGATTACAGATTGAGGCGCTGGTTGTTGATGAAGATGGTCATCAATGTCTAGACTATAATAAGCGCGTCTATTTTTCTATGAATGGGTGTGGAAAATTAATTACTAATATGGGTACCTATACCGGTACCGATGCAATTGAAATGGCTAATGGCCGCGCGGTAATTGAATTTATTCCAGTGCCGGGGGAAGAAGCTGTAATTGAATGCCGAAATCAGGATTTTAAAGGTAGTTATTTAAGAGTAAAAAAATAGTGCACCTAAAAAGCCTTTGTTCGTTTTTCGAATCAAAATTACTTCTTTTGCTAATTGCACTAATCGCTTCGGTGCAATGTGAGGAGTTACAGTTAAATTTTTTTAGAAGGCCAGAACTCGAGCAGTTAAAAAATGCTTTAGTCGAACCTGAAGGTGAATTGCTATCTTATAAAAAGACGCTAATGTGTAGCGCTAATTTATTACTAAAAGAGAAGTCGGTCAGTATTGTAGACTTTCCCTGTCCTAATTCTAATATTGATCGTCACGATTATTATAGTGAAAGCACTTACTGGTGGCCAAACCCCAAGGATTTAGATGGACCATATATCAGGAAAGACGGGGTACGCAACCCGAACCGCTTCTTGAAGCACAAAGAAGCTTTAAACCATCTTTGTCAATCAACTTTGACCTTAAGTGCCTCAGCCTATTTGTTTGATAATATTCAATATGCTGAAAAGGCGAAAGAACTAATCTACGTTTGGTTCGTTGATTCAGCGACAAGAATGACTCCCCATGCTAAATATGCTCAGGTGATTCCAAATAGTGATAAACAACGGGGAGTAGGGATCTTAGATACCCGTAGGTTAATATTTGTTGTCGAAGCTATTCAAATTCTTAAATTGGCTGGCTATTGGGACGTTGATTTAGAGATTGAATTAACGAAGTGGTTTAGTGAATACTTAGATTGGCTATTATATAGTGAATATGGTAAGGATGAGCGGCAGCGTGGAAATAATCATTCCACTTGGTACGCAGTTCAAGTAATTACCTATGCCAATTACCTTGGCAATAAGATTGTGGCAAATGAGACCTGGGATTATGTATGTAATAATCTTTTAGCTAGGCAGATCGAAGCAGATGGCAAAATGCCTTTAGAAATGGATAGAACTCAATCTTTAGGTTATTTTATTTTTAATTTGGAAGCTTGGTCATATCTCAGTCGTCTAGCAGAGAATAATCATATCAATTTATGGAAATTTCAGAATGCCAAAGGTGGTTCTTTAGCAAAATCAGTTCAATATATTTTGCCCTATCTCGAGAGACCTGATACTTGGCCCTTAGAACAAATAAATAGTATTCGCCGTCATGAAGAATCATTTTTACTATTTGGCGGAAAAGCTTTGGAAAATTCAAAAATGGTAGAAATTTACTGTTCTGTTATGTCGAAAGAAATTATTAAAGAAGAAGTATTTTTATTCATTTTAAATATGATGGTTTTATCGGGTATTTTATAAGTAATGTCACAACAGTCCTTATAAACAAGTTCACGAAGGATATTCCTTATTGAAAATCAAGTAATTTGAGCATGATAAGCGATTTTTCGGTTTGAACTTTTATGTTTTATTTGATTTATTATATTATTAAATTAAAAAATTGATAACATATAAATCCAGAACGTAAAGTATTTTCATAAATAACTCAGGTATGAATTCGATAAGTTTTTTAAAAACATAGGGATATTATCGTTAGTAGACATTTTATGGTTGGAATCATTTTCTTTGTATGATGTTTGCCAAATTATCTTACTGTTAGAGTTTACTTAGTATGATCTAATTTTTAACTGGAAAGCAGTAAATTATATTAATAAAAAGGAAAGTAAATTTGTCATGAAAAGAAATACAAAAATAACAATGGCTTGCAACAATCTGTTGGGATTAGTTTTAATGATATTAATTCTGGGCCAATTTACTTCAATTTTAATTGCTAGCGATACATCCCAGGCGGCTTATTATCCTGATCCGACACAATATCCCGACCATATTATTCTTTCCTGGAGTGATGATCCTATCAGCACTCAGTCGGTAACTTGGCGAACAGACACAAGCATTTCCACAGCTTATGCAGAAATAGCTCGAGCTGACGCGTCGCCCAATTTTGTCTATCAAGCTCAGCGAATACCAGCCAAGACCGAACTACTTCATTTCGATGGGAAAAGTGCTAATTATCATTCAGTGACCTTCACCGATTTACAATCCAATACTTTATATTTATATCGAGTTGGTTTAGAAAGACGATGGAGTGAGTGGTTTCAATTTCGAACCGCTGATAAACAGCCTATGCCTTTTAAATTTATTTACTTAGGTGATGCGCAAAAAAATATACTTTTTCTATGGTCACGGTCAATTCGAACAGCGTACAAGACCAGTCCCGATGCTAGATTTATCATCCACTGCGGCGATCTGGTTCAAAGTGCTTACGATTATCAAGGCTGGAATGAATGGTTTACGTCTGGTAGCTGGATCAATGCCACTATTCCGATTATGCCCGTAATTGGTAACCATGAGTATAGTGGTAAAAGTGATGAAGAGGACCTCTTCACACCTTATTGGCGGACACAATTCACGTTACCATTAAATGGAATCACTGAACTTCCGGAGACCAATTACTATTTTGATTTTCAGGGCTTGCGTATGATTGTACTTAATTCCACTAGGTATAAATTAGAGCAGGCTCAGTGGCTGGAAGAAATTTTGAAAAATAATCCTAATAGATGGACAATTATAGCTTTCCATCATCCAATTTATTGCTCAAAGGAAGGTCGTGGTATTCTGGAAATTAGGGATCTCTGGAACCCAATTTTCAAAAAGTATAAGGTTGACCTGATTCTCAATGGTCACGACCATACTTATGCCCGTGGGAATAATCCTGAGCGCCTACCGATTCGTCCTAATGATCCAACTGGACCAGTTTACGTTGTCTCAGTCAGCGGACCAAAATTATATAATATTACTAAAAACCGTTGGATGGATCGTGCCGCTGAAAATACCCAACTCTATCAAATAATAAGTATAAATAATAATATTCTCGATTATAAAGCCTATACCGTTACTGAGGAACTTTATGATGCCTTCCAGATTATAGAAAAATCAAAAGGTTATAAAGTATTTATTGATTTACAGCCGAAAAATTACCCGGAGCGAATGTTTATCAATACCTTAATTGCTCCGAATGATTAATACCTTATTTTTCAATATGATATTTGTTAGCATAATATTCAATAGCAGAAACATCTTACAATGTCCGAACTTGAAAGGTGATTCCCGCTATTTTCAGTGAAATTTAACATGACTTTCATAAATATATTTTAACATTATGCTAGACCACTTGTTTATAATGCTATGTTACCCAGATTGTCAACAATTTAGTAGATAATTATCGGACATATTGTTAAAAATCCTGGTTTTCGTCGGTGAAAAATTGAAGGCCAGGCAATATATTAATTAAGGTCTACCAGCATCTCTTTTTTTGTTTTTTAAGGCAATCGTGATCACATTTATAGCAGACCTCGTTTTTTAGGTAGCCGCCTTCAAAATATTCGGTAATATTAGATAGGGTAGTTTCTGCAATATTCTGGAGGGCTTCAGCGGTGAAAAATCCCTGATGCGAAGTTATAAGCGTGTTAGGCAGGATTAAGAGGCGAGCCAGCATATCGTCAGAAATTACCTGGTTTGAGAAATCCTCGAAGAAATACTCGCTTTCTTCTTCGTAAACGTCCAGACCGGCTGAACCTACCTTACCACTTTTTAAAGCTTCGATTAAATCCTCTGTCTGTATTAATCGTCCTCGACCGGTATTGATGATCATCACACCGTTTTTCATCAGTGCAAGCGCCTTAGCATTGATCATATGGTCAGTTTCAGGTGTAAGAGGGCAGTGCAGTGAAATAATATCCGATTGGCGATATAGTTCATCAAGGGTGACATATTCAACACCATTGCTTTTGGCCAAATTTTTATCAGGATAGGTATCATAAGCCAATATTCGCATCCCAAAACCTTTCAAAATGGCTATCAAGCACTTACCGATTTTACCGGTGCCGATGACCCCAGTGGTTTTGCCATGCATATCAAAACCAAGCAGACCGTTTATCGAAAAATTACCGTCGCGCGTACGATAAAAAGCTTTGTGGATTTTGCGATTAAGAGATAGCATTAGAGCGACAGCATGTTCCGCCACTGCATACGGCGAATAAGCTGGAACGCGCACGACGTGGACTTTATTGAAAGCAGTTTGGAAATCAACATTGTTATAGCCGGCACACCGTAAAGCAATTAAACCGATACCATGCTGATATAAATGTTCAATAACTGGTTTATTGATTATATCATTTACAAAAGCGCACACGACATCATAACCGGTAGTCAATTCCACCGTATCGGGATTTAAATGCGCTTCAAAGTAGGTAATATCAAAGCCATATTTACGATTGACTTCATCAAATGATTTGCGATCGTACGGACGTGCATCGAAAAAAGCGATTTTTTTAGGCATAATTGATTCTTCTTTATTTAATTAGATGTTGACATTGCATATATTATTGATCTAAAATTAAAATTCAAGTTACATTAAAGGAGGTAAATCTGATTCAGGATTATTATCGAATATTAGGGTAAATCAACGGTATTTATAGACTCACTTTGAATAAATGAGATTTAGTCCCAGATGAAATTTTTCTATGCCGTTCTTGTGTATTTTGCCGGTGAAAAGATTATCCATCGCATAACGAACATAAGCATCTACGATGACTGGTTTGAATTTCAGACGAATTCCGCCGGACATAAAAGCACCGGCATCGAAATGTTTATCGAGATTATTGATTATAAGGGTAGAGTCGCTGGTAACGTTAACATCGAGAATACCGAACCAATTAGCGGTTAGTCCCGTACCAAGAAATGGCGTAATTGATTTACGCGTTACATTCCATTGTAAGCCGATTTGTGTCGCCAAAACGTCCTGCCTGGTCTCCAACCCGGCTGAATAAGAATACATCGCTCAGGAGTAGGGTGGCGCAATAATCCACAATGAATCAGTTTTGCCTTGCAGTTGGCTATATAATATTTCGCCGGTTAAAGCCAAGCGCTCACTTTTAGAATTTAACTGTAAAACAAGTCCGGCTGTGGGACCACTGGAATTCAATTTTGTAGTTGACTTAGTTTGCATCAATGTGGAAAAATTATCGTAGTAATAGGTTAGAGTCGGCGAGGATTTGAACTGCGACCAGCCGCCATTCAACCCAAGGCTCAGCGTTTGGGCGGTGAGAACCTGTGCACTGATGATAATGATAAACAATAATTTTTTCATATTACAACTCTATTAAAATTTAATAATCTACTGAAACGGCATTTTACTTTTCGCGATTATCTCGATGATTAAAAACCCGCTCGTTATCGTCGAAATCTGGGAAGAAAAGGTCTTCGCGTTCCAGATCAAGGTAGTCCTGCGTGAAAGCATTTACAAACCCGGCGTTTTCGAAATCTTCTAAGGCTTTTAAATATTCATGACGTGAGATTCGGCGACCAAGAACCGGGTGACCGACGGCTTGATAACAAGGATGATATTGCGCCATCAGACTTACCGGTACTTGAGGGTCAATTTCCGCTAAGGCGCGGAAAATGCGGGCACTCCCGGAACGACCATCCGGCAAGACCAGATGACGCACCAGCAAACCTTTGACTGCCACGCCATTTTCATTTATGATCAATGGTCCAACCTGTCGGTACATTTCGCGTACTGCCGCGACATTTATTGTGAAATAGTCTTTTAGTCCCGAATATTCTTCTGCCCAGACATCCTCGCCGTATTTCATATCTGGCAAGTATATATCAACGATACCATCCAGAAGACGTAACACTTCGACCCGGTCGTAACCATTGGTATTGTAAACGACTGGAATTTTTAATCCCTGTTCAACTGCCGAAGCCAGTGCATCCACCAGAAATGGCAAATGAGGAGTCGGCGTAACCCAGTTGATATTTTCACAACCGACAGCCTGGAGACGTAAATATTCATTAGCTAATTGAGAAATAGATACGGGATTGCCAATCCGTTCGTGGCTAATCTGGTAATTTTGGCAAAAAATACAGGCGGCGTTGCAGGATGATAGAAAGATTGTCCCAGAGCCGCCGCGACCGGTTATTGGCGGTTCCTCGCCGAAATGTGCCAGAGCGCTGGAAAGAATAGCCTTATCCAGCACCTGACAAAATCCCGCCGCTCCGTGTAAACGCTTTGCCCGGCAGAGTCGCGGGCAAATTTGACAGGGATCGATCAGTTTATAAAGTTCAATAGCCCGTTTTTTTATTTCTATAGAATTTAAGTTCGGCATCGTTAGCGTGTTATTTCATCATTTATTTTACATTTTGATGTCTTTACAATAATTTAATTATATTGAAATTACTTTACTCGCTATAGAAATGGATTATTTTCCGGATTGCCGCTTGACAAACGGGGCAAAAGGCGATTTCATTACGCGAAAACATAATGCAGTCCAGGCAGGGACGATATAAACCTTCGGAGGCGTAACCAGCACCCTGGAATGCCCCAATTTTTCCATAATATTTTTGGCTTTTTAGAAATTGTTCAAATTCACTTGCATTGCTATAAGTGGCTTGTTCATAAGCGGATTTTTCCCAGGGAGTTGGCACAGGGACTTCAGGAGAAACCAAATCTAACCATTTCAATGTGGTTGGATTCAATAGGGCGGTAATGTTCGGTTCCCATGGCTCGACTCCCATCGGGTAGAGTTCATTATAAGGCGTACTCGAGGTGTAATATTCGTCCGCCAGACCGGCGAAAGAATGGCCAAATTCGTGCACGAAAACATACTCAGGCCAGCCTTTTTGTTCCGGTTTGGCGGCGGTACTATAGCAGGTAGAATAAAGATTAAAAATGCCGCCGCCGCCGTATTTATCAGAATTAAAAATAAAAACGATAAAGTCGTAAGGAGCCTGAGCGGCAATGTCACGTACGGTTTTATTATTGAGTGTCAATACATAACGATCGAGATCAAGAGCATTATAAGTCAGGTCAAAGGCGGTTCTTTTAAAGGTACCACCTCGCGGATTATCAATGCCCGATTCAGCTGAAGGCACTTCCAAGAACCAGACGTTAAATTTATCGGATTCCTCTTTAAAGGGACTCACGTTGAATAAGACCTCGGTAAAATGACGACATTTCTGGCGAAATTGACGCATTTCAGACTTTGTATAACCTTCTGGCAAAATTAGCAGGTCAATTTTTTGGGTGGGTGCGCCGTTATAGATTAACTTTTTCAACCGATAATCAGTATGGACGCCATCCCGATTAATAAACCGGGAATCGGGCTCAATGTTGGTCTTAAAATACTCGATGAATTGATTTTGGCGATCACGGGAAGAAAGCGTTACGGTAATCGCTTGGCGCGGTAATGGAATCAGGACAGAAAAATGAAAAGTGCGCCAAATTTCCTGAATAGCTTCATTAGTTGATTGCCATTCATTAAAAATACTGCTAAAGCCGCGGGAGTAGATCAAAGTTTGGCTGTCCACATCGTAAACGCGAATGAGATGGTGCCCTAGGTTCAGCGTGTCAATCAGATTGGTCTGACTGCCCGACCAGAGAGGACTAATATAAACCGCATCGAGACTGAAAATGTTCTGAGTCTTGGTTCCAGTGAAGTAAAAATCGAGTCGCATAGTTTGGTCAAGAAAATAGTCATCAAAGCAAGGACCGGTCGCTGAAAAACACCAAACATCCAAAATCAAGGTAATGATCCAATATCTTAATTTATTCATTGACATTTCTCCATTTTCCTATTGGCAAATTATTCAAGCTGACTTTAGATTTCAAGAGAAAGTTTTTCGGTGAGTTAAAGTAGCTATGAAGTATAACTATAATATTTAGAATAAACGGCGTTGATTTATTATATTCAGGCGTTTAAATTGTCCGAGTTTTAGAACTTAAATTATGATAACTTTTTTCAACGTTAGTTGCACCTTCGGTAAAGATGCCGGAGTTAAAGATGTCAATCTTACGATTAATGAAGGAGAGTTTGTTTTTCTAACTGGTTCTTCCGGCGCTGGGAAATCAACGCTTTTACGCTTGATATATATGGACTTGTTTCCCGAAAAGGGCAAAGTTGTCATCCGTAATTTTGATAGTTCTAAAGTCCGACCAAATGAAATCCCATTTCTAAGACGCAAAGTCGGGATGATTTTCCAGGATTTTCGACTGCTGGAGGATCGGAACGTTTATGAAAATGTGGCTCTTAGTCTGTATGTGTCCCATTATAAAACTCGCGAAATTAAAAATCGAGTCTATAACGTTTTGAATCAAGTTGGGCTGGGACATCGCGTTTACTATAATCCCCGCGAATTATCCGGTGGCGAGCAACAGCGGGTCGCCATCGCCCGAGCACTGGTAAAAGAACCAGTAGTATTATTAGCCGACGAACCGACCGGCAACCTCGATCCGCGCGTCGCTTCCGATTTGATGAATCTTCTAATTAAAATTAACCAAACTGGGACAGCCGTAATCGTTGCTACGCATAATTATTCACTCATCCCGCGGGTGGCGAATGCGCGCATAATTCAGGTCAACGAAGGAGAAATAATTAATCCAGTATGACCATATTGTGGTTTTTGATTAAAGAGGGATTTCGCGGATTGGGGCGTTCCGGCTATGCCGGTGCTTTTTCCATCATAATTATCGCTCTATCGCTAATTCTAATTGGATTCGGATACGTTGCCGCCCGTGATACTTTAGTAATGGTGGAAAATATTCGTTCACAGTTCGATATAACTATTTTCGTTCACCGTAATGCGTCATTAACCGACTTGGAAAATTTTATTGAGGAATTAAGTTACTTTGAAGAAATTGAGAAAATTGACTACATTTCAACCGATAGTGCCGCTGCCCAATTCAAAGCCGAATTTGGAGAAGATATATTTAGTATTCTTGATTATAATCCTCTGCCACCTTCATTTACTCTTCGTCTCAAGCCTCAAGCCCGTAATCTAGCAAGTATTGAGGATCTTACCACTCGTATTAAACAATATCCGATCGTGGATGAAGTCCGCTATCGTGAAAATTTCCTGCGATTGCTGGAAAAGTATCAGCGCTTGATATTCATTGCCGTAGTCACAGCGTTTATTGGCTTGACGTTGATCTCGATTATTTTAGCTTCAAATTCCATTAAAATGACGATTTTTTCCCGCCGAAATGTCATTGCTACGATGAAATTAGTCGGAGCAACGAATAATTTCGTACGAGCGCCTTTTTTGATTGAAGGAACGCTCGAAGGATTGATTGGGGCTTTATTAGCTTCAGGCGTAATCGGTCTGATCTCCTATTTTTTCAATAATTATTTACAAGGACTTACTGGTTATCAAATAATCGTCAGCTACCGTTATTATATAGGATTGCTGGTTTTGGGCAGTTTAATCGGTTTAATCGGTAGTATGCGCGCCATTCGTAGATTCCTCGAATAAGAAATACCTGAGATTAATTCCCTTCAAATTATCTATAATGTTACTCAATTTATTTTGGAATGACCTATCAGAAAATTTAAATTCCGCAGTTATGAATGATTTTACGAAGATAGAAAAATACAATGAGTGCCCGAGTAAAACCTGTAATTGTCAGAAAGTCCGAAAAAATGATTCTCCAAGCCGAATTATCGCATTTTTGACTGAGCGAACGGTCAACTTCTTATAACTGGTATTGGAATTGCATAATTCAGAACGAGTTTTATTTAAATGATTAAAAATTAATTTTGAGGAGAATGAATCGTGGAAGATATAAGTACGAATGAAAGAACAACTGGTATAAATAAAAATCAGACTCGGTCAACTAAAAAGCAAACCAGTGAAAAGGAAAGATTATCCGCCAAAATCGCGGAACTGGAAGCAAAAGTAGCTGAATATGAAAAAGCCTTGAACGAAGCTAACGAAAAATTTTTGCGGTTAGCGGCGGAATTCGATAATTATCGTAAAAGACGTGAGAAGGAATATTCGGATATAATCGAGTACGCTGGTGAAGAAGTTTTGCGAAACATTCTGCCGATTATGGATGATTTAGAGCGGGCTTTAAATAACATCAACGATGATCAATCTTTGCGTGAAGGTCTGGAACTTATTTATCGTAAATTTCAAAAAACCTTGCAGAATTTAGGTGTAGAACCGATTGAGTCGGTCAATAAACCATTTGATCCCAATCTGCACCATGCGATTATGACCCGTGAAGAAGCAGGAGTAGCGCCAGATATTGTTCTGGAAGAATATGAAAAAGGGTATAAATTTAAAAACCGTGTTTTAAGATACGCCAAAGTTGTTGTAAGTAAATAATATGGCAAAAGATTACTATGAAATTTTAGGTGTTAACCGGAATGCACAGGCTGATGAATTAAAGAAAGCCTACCGGAAAATTGCCATGAAATATCATCCCGATCGCAATCCAGGAAATAAGGAAGCCGAAGAGAAATTTAAAGAGGCCGCCGAAGCTTATGCCGTTCTTTCTGATCCAGAAAAGCGTCGCGTATATGATCAATACGGCGAAGACGGATTAAAAGGTACGACCGGTTTCAGTGGGGCGCAGAGTATGGATATGGAAGATATTTTTTCCATGTTCGGGGATATTTTCGGTGGCCATTTCGGTGGTTTTGGCGGATTTGATGACTTATTCAATGGCGGTGGGCGACAACGCTCTACCCGTACTCGAACTCGTACGACTCAGCAACGCGGTAGTGACCTTAAAATTACAATGCCACTTACTTTAGAAGAAATCAATACCGGCGTTGATAAAAAAGTTAAGATAAAACGTCAAGAAATCTGCCCGAATTGCAACGGTACTGGCGCTAAACCCGGTTCTTCAAATGTCACCTGTCCGGTTTGTCAAGGAAGTGGCGAAGTTCGGGAGGTTTCCCGTTCGTTTTTTGGACAAATGGTAAATGTGCGTCCTTGTTCCAATTGCCAAGGCGAAGGCGTAATTGTTGAACAGCGTTGTCCTCAGTGCGGGGGCGAAGGACGTATCCAGAGTGTTAAAGAACTGACGATTAAAGTTCCACCGGGAGTTACTACTGGTAATTATTTAACGATGCACGGTGAGGGTAATGCTGGTGTTCGCAAAAGTTCGCGCGGCGACCTTATTGTAATTTTCGAAGAAAAACCGCATGAATATTTCACTCGTGAAGGAGATGATATTTACCTTGATCTTCACCTTATGCCATCAGAGGCAGTTTTAGGAACGGAAATTGTCGTCCCAACCCTTAGCGGTAAAGTAAGCCTGACTATTCCGCCTGGCACTCAACCGTCCAAAATACTGCGACTTAAGAATAAAGGCTTACCACATTTACAACATCCCGGCAGAGGCGATATGATGGTGAGAATTCAGGTTAAAATTCCTGAAAGAGTCAGTGGCAAAGAATTGGAATTATACCGCGAATTATTCAAATTGGAATCCAAAAAAATAAAAGATGAAAATCGTTATAGCAAGATTCGCTAATTAATATTACATTAAGAGAAAATGAGATTTTTAAAGATTTTTAATTTTTAGGAAAAATGATAAATTTAACCCGCCAGGAGAAAATGGTTATTCAGTTATTAGTTGCTTGTTTCCTGGTAGGTGCAACTATCCGTATCTACAAAATGAGGTCAAACCGGATAAATAGCGAAAAAAGCCGCCAACAGACTGTAGTTACTGATTCTTTTCAACTATATGCCAGTCAAATTGATTCGGAATATACCGAGTTACAGAGAAGCGGTCATTCTACATATCAATCACAAAAATCAACTGCTCTTCAACAAAAGATAAATTTAAATACCGCAACCAAACAGGAGCTCATGTTATTGCCAAAAATCGGTCCGGTAACTGCCGACCATATTTTGGAATATCGTGCTCAAGTTGGAAAATTCAACAGGATTGAAGAACTCCTAAATGTAAAAGGTATCGGAACTAAAACGTTTGAAAACATTAAAGGCGAGGTAACCCTTGAGTGACGAAACTGCAAAATTCAACCAGGAAGAAGAGATAATCCCGGAATACAAACCGACACTAGTGAAAGTATTAAATGTTGTGGCTTTCATTCTCATCATTGTTTTGATTGCCGTAATTTATATTCCGAGTTCGATCTGGAAAGAAGAGAACCGAATTCGGGAATTAGGTCGTCAAAGAATGCAGATTCAGTATGATGTCCAGAAATATTATAACCAGATGGCTGGAACTCATCAACCAGACCCGGTTCTAGCTATGAAGGTAGTCAGCGCGGTTCGGGATAGCACCCGGGCTGACAGCAATTTTTATGGTCAAAAAGTGATCAAACTACCGGATGGCAAATTCAATTTGGAAGTACCGAAGAACTTTTACGCCTCTTTCGATACTAATTTTGCTTTTAAATATGAGTTGTCCGATACGGTCATTGATACTACTATTAAAATTACTAAGTGGAATCCGGAACTTATGACCATTGATACACTCTATGTAATCTCCTCAATGCTTGAAGAAGTAAAAACCGATCCCAATTTCAGAAGTGTAATTGATACCGAACTCACGCAACGGGTAGCTAATAATACTTATTACCGTAGATATTATCTAACTGAGGACTTAGCTATGCGCCCTCTATTGGATACTCCTTACACTATTCTTAAAACCGAAAAAGGAATTAGGGTGGAAGACCCTCTCAAAACTGTTATTCGTGAACCGCGCTACCTCTTTTTTACTTTTGTAGATTCATCACACGGGTATATTGAGAACGGTGAACCGAGTTGGAAGTAAATAGCCAAACAATTCGGAGATAAGATGCTGGCAATAAGCTTTTCGGATAATTTTATTAGATATGGCCAGCTGATTAAAACGGACAATTCTATTTCGATCGAATTGATCGGTAAAAAAAAACTGCCGTTTAAATTTGATACTACTTCCTTAAAAAATCCTGATCTGATTCCTAGCATTGAGTCCCTTTTGCTTAATATCAAGAATAGGTTACCAGTGCAGGAACGGTTTTTAGCTTTATCAGCTCCCTCGCAATTATTTGATATTACGATCAATTCAATTGATCTGGGATTGGAAAAGCAGAAAATTGCCGAGATTCTGGACTGGAACGAGAAACAACGTCTTGGGGTAGTATTTAACAAAAAATTTGTTCAGCATTATCCTCTGAAACAACGAATTTCTGAAAATAAGCGTGATTATTTAACAATTTCATATTTTAAGGAATTAGGACGGGCTATTTACCAAGCCTGTCAGCGGTTGGGATTTATCATAAAAGTCTTTGATCTGAATATTTTTAGTGCGGCTAACGCGCTTGAAAGTCTCTATAAAGAAAAAAATGGAAAAAAGTGGGGCTTATGGCTAATAGGTGAAAAATATCATATTCTCCTACTTATCAAATCGGGTGAAATCAGTCAATATTTAGAATTTGATTTAAATAACGATGGGGATTATAACATATTGGTGGATTCAAATCCCGACGAAGATGGGAAAGAGATCGTTTCTCAAATAAATAAACTCAGAAATTCAAGTAGTGAAACGATTCAAAATATTGACAATCTCTATTTTTTCACTTATGATGTCAATTCTGAATTTTATAATATGCTTTTGACTTATGATATTGATAATCTACGATGTGTTGATCCTTTTGAGAATTTCAAGCCGGTTAAAATTTACCAAGATGATGGATCGGGTCCCGGAGCTATGAGTCAGTTCTTGGATGTAATGGGATTGTTATATCGGTTTATGCTTTAGGTCGAATTATGATAAAAATTAATCTTGCCGCTACACCTGGACTACAACAAGAACCTAAAGATATTGCGATTAGTCAGAGCCTTAAAGATATTCTAATCAAAATGGCGGTCGAGCCGAAAAATCAACCGAATGACGATCAAGCAATTAGCAAATCTTCGACTAAACCGATACCTGAAAATATTGAGAAAAAGCTGGATGCTTTTGCTTCACAAGGTTCAAATTCAAGTATGCCGGGAGAAACCGACGCTAAAAAATCCATCTCTCAACCGTCACCTAAGGTTTCCGATAAGCTGAGAGAAGCCGAACAAATCGTCGAAAGAAAAGAAGAGGAATATTCCAGGCATTTATCTAAACGCCTTATTCTTAATATCGGAATCTGGATATTGGTTCTGGTTACAGTTGGAGCTTTAGGTTATTGGGGGTATACTAAGTACTTTAATCCACGAAAATCGGAAATTACCGCTAAACCAGCCGGAAAGTCGGATCTACCGGTTGAACAGCCAATTCTTTTAACGGAACAATCCCAGCCTTCTTCTACCTCCGATATGCCAGAAGTTGATCAGCCGGTTTTAATCCCGATAAATCAAATTGATGAAATATATCTGCCCCCTGTTTTAACTGGTATATCTCGTTGTCAAATATTATCCCAGTTAATTAGTGTTTTACCAGACAATTCACGAATTCAATTTTTAAAATTAGATAAAGATGTGGTCAATTTCTTAATTTTTGTTGATACTGAGAATGAAGCTCAGCAGGTTAAAGACGAAGTGCAAAAATTACCGGGAATTGGATCAATTCAAGCATTTTATATTGAACATATTGCGGACACTCCCTCGCCCGCTGTCCAAATGATGGCAATTCTCAATTTAAAGACTGAGAGTGCAGTTGCTAGAAATATCCGTTTTTATGATGACGTATCACTCTCGCAAGTGCTTTGGGCAATCGGTAAGCGTCAAAATTTAAAGTTGCAGCCGCTTAATATTGCCGAACCACCAGCGCCAAAGCCCCGTTTGGCGGAAATTCGTGGGAATGGCTCACTGAACAGTATTATTAATTTATTAAGTGAGTTATCGAATTTTGATTTGAATTTAAGTGTTGAAAAAATTGCAATAAACTTAAGTGCTGATTCGGCAGTAGATACCGGAATACTCGATTTCAGTATTAATTCTGTAATCTATCCACAAAAATTGTAAAGATGGTTCGGGTAATTGCCGGTTTGTATAAAAACCAATCCATAATGTCCGATAAAAAAGCGACAATTCGACCAACTCAGGATCGAGTAAAAGCGGCTTTATTTTCAATTTTAGGGGATGTATCCGGTCTAAAAGTCGCCGATTTGTTTGCTGGAACCGGTAATTTAGGAATTGAGGCGCTATCCCGCGGCGCCGAGCGATGCACTTTCGTTGATAATAATTGGCAAAGCCTAAATTTGGTTAAACACAATTTAGCAAAACTCAAATTGGAACAGCGGGCTGAAGTTATTCAGGCTGATGTCCTGAAATATTTAGCCCAAAAGCCGCTTTTTGACCTGATTTTTGCGGACCCACCATATGAATATTCGAGTTATAATGAACTATTAATGCTGTTCGGCCAATTACGACCCGATACTCAAATTGTACTCGAAACGGATCGTAGATTTGACCTGCCTTCATCTTTTAAACCGCGGGAAATAAAAATTCGCAGAAGTGGCGATACTAATTTGAATTTCATAAGGATATAAATGAAAATAGCAGTTTATCCCGGTAGTTTTGATCCTATTACCAATGGTCATCTGGATATACTCAAACGAGCGTCATCTTTATTTGACTTAGTATATATTGCCGTAGCTCGCAATCTCCAGAAGCAACCGATTTTTACCACGAAAGAAAGGCTGGCATTGATTCGAGGCTGTACGAGCGAATTCGAGAATGTCAAAATGGATAGCTTTGATGGATTAGTAGTCGAATATGCGCGTCAAGTCGGGGCAGAGGTAATCATCCGCGGCTTACGAGCATTATCTGATTTCGATTATGAATTTCAGATGGCGCTAATGAATCGTCATCTGGATGAAAATATTAACACGGTATTTCTAATGCCCCACGAAGATTATACTTATCTAAGTTCCTCTATGGTGCGAGATTTAGCCAAATTTGGTGCCGAAATAGGTAGTTTTGTGCCGGCAAATGTGAAGACGGCTCTGTTGAAAAAATTCAGGGAGTGAAATGAAACTTATCGAGGAAATTAGGTCTCAAGCCCAAAAGTGTAAAAAAACGGTTGTTTTACCGGAAGCACATGATGAACGTATTTTAAAAGCCGCCGAAATTTTGGAAAAAGAAGGCTTAGCGCGAATAATTTTAGTTGGTGATCCAGAGATAATCGGTCAACACGCCCGTGAAATTAACGTCAATCTCGGCTCGATAGGTATATTTGACCCTGTTCAATTTGAAAAATTGGACGATTTTATTAATACTTATTATGAAAAACGCAAGCATAAAGGGATGACCCTTGAAAATGCTCGCACCGTAATGTTAAACCCGACCTTTTTCGGAGCTATGCTGGTGGAAAAAGGATTAGCGGACGGCTGTGTTTCGGGAGCCGATACAACCACTGGCGATGTTCTTAAAGCCGCATTGCATATCATCGGAACTAATCCGGATACTCCAACAGTTTCCAGTGATATTCTCATTATAACACCTGATGAAGAAAGAATATGGAGTTTTGCCGACTGTGCCGTGCTGCCCAATCCAACTGCCGAGCAGCTGGCTGACATAGCCATTGCGACCGCGAATACTCATCGCAGAGTCGTAAAAACCGAGCCGATTGTTGCTATGCTTTCTTTTTCTACTAAAGGCAGTGCCAAACACGAGCTAGTAGATAAGGTCATTCAGGCTACCGCAATTGTGCGAGGAAAATATCCCGATTTGAGAATCGATGGTGAGTTACAAGCCGATGCGGCTATCGTACCCACAATCGGAGCTAAAAAAGCACCTGGTAGTCCTGTTGCCGGTCAGGCAAATGTACTAATCTTCCCGGATCTTAATGCTGGCAATATCGGGTATAAGTTAGTTCAACGCATCGGTAATTGCGAGGCAATCGGTCCGATAATTCAGGGATTAAAAAAACCGATGAATGATCTTTCTCGAGGATGTAGCGTTGAAGATGTCGTTAATGTGACAGCAATTATCTGTAATCTCGTTTAAATATAGGATCAGAAAAATATATGCCTACTTATGAGTATAGGTGTGAAAAATGTGGTTATGAATTTGAACAATTTCAAAAAATGAGTGCCGAACCACTAAAAGTCTGCCCTAAATGTGGACAAAAAAGTGTCACAAGGAAGATTAGTGGTGGCGCCGGATTAATATTCAAAGGCTCCGGTTTTTACGTGAATGATTATGGTGACAAAAACAAGACTAAAAGCCCATCTCCAACCACTCCAGAAGACAAACCTACTTCCACACCCAAAGCTAAAGAAAAAACAATAACGACATCATCTAATAGTTCCAACTGAATTTATATTCATAAACAGCTGAAATCAGCGCTTGATTTTAATAATTTCGGTCAGCTCTCTGAGGGCGTTTTTTCTTCTTTTTTGCGATAAAGAATTGCCAGGGGAATAATTATCAAATAGCCGATTAAAAGTATGATAGGTGCTACGGTTAGCGAACGGAAACTATATGTTTCACCGGTAGCCATACAAATATAACCGATTATTATTACTGCAATTCCAATTGCAAAGAGTAGATAATTAATCTTTGTAAAAGAGAGAGCTTTTATGAAGCTTGCCGACTTTTCTTTGGTCTTTACTTTTTTTGTTGTCTTTACTTGTGCCATAGTAATTTAAATTTATATGATTGTTTGAGATTTTGCAACTTGTAAAACTTCTCCTCAGTCGAAAATTTATCTCATTGTAAAATGTTTAAATCATTAATAGAAAATTTTTCTCAAATCTACTGTTGACAAATGAACGTTAATTGTGTAGTTTTTAATGTGGAAAAATTAGAACTACCAAAAAACTTATATCCTGCCCGCTGGTGGCACGCCCTGGAAAATAATGAGGTAGAATGTTTTCTTTGTCCACGACATTGCCGCCTGAAAAACGGCAAAAGGGGAGTATGCCGCGTCCGGACAAATATCGAAGGGCGTCTCTTTTCAGAAGTGTATGGTAAACCAATTGCCATACATATTGATCCAATCGAAAAAAAACCGCTATATCATTTTCAACCGGGGAGTCGAATTTTTTCAATTGGCACAGCCGGATGTAATCTGCAATGCGAATTCTGTCAGAATTGGGACATTTCTACCGCGGATGGCCATCTTGGGATGGGTCGAATTGTGCAACCGGCTGAAATCGTTCAGTCTGCAATTGATAATCAATGTGGCTCGATTGCTTTTACCTATAACGAGCCGACGATTTTTGGCGAGTACGTTGTTGATATTGCCAAACTAGCTCGCCAATCTAATCTCAAGACTGTTACGGTAACTAATGGGTACATTACCCAGGAGGCAATTGCAGACATTTATCCGCTGATTGATGCCGCTAATATTGACCTGAAATCTATGAACGCCGATTTTTATCGCAAACGCTGTCATGCGGAACTCACACCGGTTCTGGAAGCAATCGTTGCCATTCAGAAAGTCGGAACTTTCATAGAGTTAACAACTCTCTTGATTCCCGGATTGAACGATAGCGAAGGCGAAATACAAAAGTTATGTGATTGGATTCTTGATAACCTGGGAAATGATACGCCGTTGCATTTTTCGGCTTTTCACCCAGCCTACAAAATGAGCAATTGGCCTCAGACAACTAAAGAAGTTCTTGACCGGGCGCGAACAATAGCACTGCGCACTGGCTTGCATTACGTCTATGAAGGTAATGTTCTTACTGATTCAGAATCGGATACCTTTTGCCCGGCTTGCGGTCGCCTTTTGATCAAACGGGGATGGTACACTCAAGTAACAAAGTCTCTACAAGGTAATCGTTGTGAATGTGGACAAAAAATTCCCATAATATGGTAGAATTGGTAAATTCAAATAAGAAGGAGTGAAATCAAATGTTAACCCGTATGACAATTGAGCTGGAGAGGAGTGAACTACTGGAATTCCGTCAAGTCTTACAGCAGTTGACTACTAATCAACCTTCAGTCGAGATTAAATTAAATAGTGTTATTCGAGGGGTTTGTCGTCAAATAATCCGGGAAATTGATCGCTGGGAAGACCTAAAGCAAGAAAGGTGGTAGTCTGGACATAGAAAAATATTGATAATTAAAATGGTATTTGTAAATTAAATATTGATATTTTAAAAAGAATACAGCGTTAATTATGGAAGATAAAAAAGTCGATTTTAGCATTGAGGAAAGCCGTAAAAATTTTCTTATAACTAAATTTGACGACTTATTTCAAGGTATCAATAACCTCTATGGCAAAGAGTTAATGGAAGAGTTATTTCATAGAATGGAAAAAACCATTGCTATTTTTCATCAAGACGTCGAGAATCTAATTAAAGAACTAAAATCGTCAAATTCTACGGGCAGTACTGATCAACCGATTATGGGAATATCTGATATACCTCAAACGCCAGCTGAACCTAACCCTTTTTCGGCAAATGAAGATAATGACTGGGCTAAACACCTCGGTTAAAATATTAACAATAAGTAAAGGTACAGGAGACATGAATGAAAGAACTAATTAAAACCATAGCATTGGTGCTTGTAGTTGTAGCGGTCGTTTATTTTTTCTTTGAATTTGAAAAAGTAAACAAACGCCTGGACATTTTAAATGCCCGTGATTCCACCCATAGTGTAACCATCAACGATTTTGATCATAATTTACATGATCTGAGTCTGGAATTTGTCGGGAGAGGCAAACATATTCAACAGTTTCAGCAATCGCTGAAAGATATGAATTCACGATTAGACAGCGTGGACTTGGCGCTAAGTGACAAAATCGAAGAAACTAACACCAGCATAGCTGAATTAAAAATTGATATCGATTCTCGTTTTAATGTTATGAAAACCGACCAGGATGGAATTAACGAAAGACTCAATAAATTTCAACGTGAAACTCAGCGGACCCTTACTGATCTACAATCCTCGGTTACCCGGATGAGTCGTGAATTGAGTGATCTCGACAAACGTGTAAAGACCTTGGAAACTCCACCTACCCCAGCAAAAAAATAATCTGATAGATAAATAATATATTTTTATCATCTGGGGATAATTGGATTTGTTAAGCATTAAAATCTTAGAGGAGGGAGAGGTGAAAAAATATTTATTTATTATTTTAATAGCTTTTACCACCACATTAGCATTGCCTGCTTGTTCTGGTGGAAAAGAAACTAAGAAAGTAGAAAGAAGGACTGAACAAACCAAAGTAACTGAAAAAACAGAACCAAAAAAGGTACAAAGTCCAAAAACTTCAACCGAGACTACTAACCTTGAAACGGTTAGAAAAGATACAGCTGGAATGGTTATGCAATCAGTAACCGCCGTGAAAGAGTCTCAATTGGATTCTGTTACTCCAGCCAAAAAGGATGTTCAAAATGAGCCGGATTCAACTCCTCTGACTGGTAATACTTCCGAGCTAGCTATACAACCCTCTCCCGTTATAACGGATGAAATCAAAATAGATGCTGATTTGCTACCGACTTCCAATGAGACAAATGGAGTACTCGAAAGTAAGGTTGTTACGGAAAAACCGGGTTTATGTACAAAAGAAGCCGTAACTTCGGCTAAGGTTTTAAAAATCCTTATTTTTGATGATATATTTTTTGATGCCGATGAAACAGAAACTCCTAACCTTACATTTAACTCCAATTATATAGTTACTCTTAACAAAGTAGTGAAAGCTCTGAAGAGTGATCCGGATATCAAAATTCGGTTAAAGGGCTATGCAATGGATACTGGTACGAAATCCGGTAATGCCAGGATAAAATCTCAGAAAAGGGCGATCACAGTGGGGAAATTAATACTTGATTTATTTCCGGGAGAAGAGAAGGATAGCGTTGCCAACCGGATTGAAATCGTGCCAGTTGTAACTGATGAAATGCTAATCGAGAGTGATAACCAAGTTAAAGAACTGCTGAATCACCGGGTGTCAATCGAATTATTCGTCGGTGAAGTGACCAACCCAACTCTAGCGGATTTTGTGTTTTATGGAAAAGCACCAGAACCGGAGGTAACCAGTACAGCACCGAAACCTGTTCAAAAAGAAAAGGCAAAAACACCAAAAAGCCGCCCGAGGACTCAGGATATGCTTTATGAAACTGGTAACGATCTATTTAAACAGAAAAAATACGAAGATGCCATCAGCGTTTATACTGAATTTATCAATCTAAACCCGCAACATTCACTAGCTGATAATGCACAGTGGTGGATCGGTGAATGCTATTATTTTCTTGGCGATTATGTCAGTGCCTTAAATGCATATCGCAAAGTATTTGGGCTGGGTGATGGGAATAAATCTGCTTATGCTCAACTACGTATAGGCTATTGTTATAACCGAATGAATCAGGTAGATATGGCTGTGAGTGCCTGGGAAAAAGTTATACGAGATTATCCGAATGCAATTGAGGAAGTGACCAAAGCCAAAAAAGCAATCCAGATTTATTCCGGCGACGTTAATCAAGATTAAATAAATATTTTCTTTTTATCAGCTATTAAAGTGAAATCAATGAGTCCAAATATTACATTGATGCGGGGTTGCTTTGATTTATATGATTGTGGTTTTTGTGCCGAGAGGGGGAATCGAACCCCCATGGACCGAAGTCCGGTGGATTTTGAGTCCACTGCGTCTACCTATTTCACCACCTCGGCAAAAAGCGCCCTAAAATTAACTCTTTACAAGTTAAAAACAATAAAAAAGTAAATATAAGAGGGTAGATTATGTCGGATTTTAACTATAATACTATTAGCGAAATGTTCGTGGGCATAACGGATAAATACACTGATCGGCCAATGTACAAATATAAAAAGGATGGGAAATGGCTGGGACTTACTTTTTCGGAAGTGCGCAACCGTGTCGAGCAAATTTCCGGCGGACTGAAAGCCTTGGGTATGAAAGCTGGCGAACATGTCGCCATTATTGCGGCTAACAGTCCACTATGGGCGATGGCCGATTATGGTGTGATCTGTGCCAAAGGGGTAGTCGTGACGATTTACCCAACTCTTACGGCTAAACAAGTGTGGTGGATTGCCCGGCATTCTGATTCTCGTTTCATTTTTTGCGGTGACCACGAACAGACCGAAAAAGTCATTCCACTTCTCTCTGAACTTCATAACATTGAAAAAATCATTGTGATGGACGATACTCGAATTGAGCATCCGAAAGTTTTAACGATGGGTGAATTAATGCAATTGGGTGCCGAATATCGAAGCCAGAATCCGAATGCTTTCCTTGAGGATATTCATAATACCAAGGAAGACGATTTGCTAACCATAATTTATACTTCTGGTACGACTGGCGAACCCAAAGGTGCTATGCTAACGCATGGCAATCTCATCTCGAATATTGTTGGCGCATTACAGATTGTTGAGGCTAATGAGAATGACACTTTTTTGTCGTTTTTACCACTCAGTCATGGCTTTGAACGTATGGCAGGACATTTTTTAGCTACCGGTTCTGGAGCATGTATCAGTTATGCTGAGAGTATTGATACGGTCGCCGAGAATATGCTGGAAGTCCATCCCACATTGATGGTCGCCGTCCCGCGTTTTTACGAGAAGGTTTATGCCAAAGTTATTGATAGTATCTCGACATCTTCAAAAATTAGTCAGAAAATCTTCTGGTGGGCAATAAATGTCGGTAAAAAAGCCGTTTTTCTAAAGAGTGAGAATCGGAACACCGGCGCAATTCTCGATAACCAGCTAAAAATCGCTCAAAAATTGGTTTTTTCAAAATTATATGAGAAAATCGGCGGCAATTTGCGGTTTTTTGTTTCTGGCGGGGCACCTCTCTCTAAGGAAATTGCCCAATTTTTCCAAGCCGCTGGAATTCCGATTCTTGAAGGCTACGGTTTAACGGAAACATCACCAGTTATTTCCGTTAATCCACTTTCAAAGTGTAAGGTTGGGACAGTTGGTCCGAAACTTCCTAATATCGAGGTTAAAATCGCTCCGGATGGCGAAATCTTGACGCGCGGGCCACACGTTATGCTGGGCTATTATAAAGATGCAGCAGCTACCTGTGATGTCCTTGATACGGACGGTTGGTTTCATACCGGCGATATTGGAATGATTGACGAGGATGGCTATATCACCATTACCGATCGTAAGAAAAACATATTAGTGACTTCCGGAGGTAAGAATGTTGCCCCCCAACCGGTGGAAAATGCGCTCGTTACCTCAAAGTGGATCGAACAAATTGTAGTCATCGGCGACCGACGGAAATTCGTATCGGCTTTAGTGGTGCCGGCTTTTGTTAATTTGGAAGACTGGGCTAAAGAGAACAATCTGCAGTTTCACAGTCGGGAGGAGTTGATTGCCCTTCCAGCTGTCAAGGAACTGTATGACCGAGTGATAGCCGAATCTATGGAAGGCTTTGCCCAATTCGAGAAAATTAAAAAATATGTTCTATTACCATCAGAATTTACAATCGAGAGCGGGGAACTGACACCGTCCCTAAAAGTAAAACGTTCGGTAGTTGAAAAACATTATGCGGATTTAATTGAATCAATGTATCAGGAGGCAGAAAGTTAAGTGAGTGTATCCTATAAAGATGCGGGCGTTGACATCGCCGCCGGTGAACAAGCTGTCAAAGAAATTAAAAATCTGGTAAGACAGACTTTTACCCCAAATGTATTGACTGAAATTGGCTTATTCGGCGGCTGTTTTGCTTTTCCGGTAAAAAATTACCGTCAACCGGTTTTGGTAGCCAGCACCGACGGAGTTGGAACAAAATTAATAGTTGCCAATCTGCTCGATCGGCATAATACAGTTGGGCAATGTCTGGTAAATCATTGTGTTAATGATATTTTGACGACTGGGGCACGCCCTTTGTTTTTTCTGGATTATATTGGAACTGGTCAGCTAAAACCGGCAATAACTACTGAAATTATTAGGGGAATATCTCTGGCATGTAAAGCCAATGGTTGCGCCTTAATTGGCGGTGAAATGGCGGAGATGCCTGATGTTTATCAAACCAAAGATTATGATTTGGTGGGAACGATCATCGGAGTAGTGGAAAGGGAGCAAATGTTAATTGGTCGAGTTGGGAAAGGTGATGTTCTACTCGGTTTACCTTCCACTGGTTTGCACACCAACGGCTATTCTTTAGCTCGCAAAGTGCTCTTAACAAAATATTCTGTCACTGATTTCATTCCGGAATTAAATGCGACCATCGGCGACGCCTTGCTGGCAATTCACCGTTCCTATTTAAATGTGATTGAGCCATTACTAGCTGATCCAGATTTACATGGGTTGAGTCATATTACCGGTGGCGGAATCATCGGTAATACTTCCCGCATTGTCCCCGAAAATTTGACTCTGAAAATCAACTGGCAAGCCTGGGAATGGCCACCACTTTTTAAATTCATTCAAAAAACTGGTGAAATTGATATAGAAGAAATGCGCCGCGTTTTCAACCTTGGAATCGGGATGATTATAATTTGCGCCGCTTCAGCCGTTGATAAATTTTCTCAGGTATTGCAAAAGTCCGGAGAAAAAGCGGTTATTCTCGGTGAGGTTTGCTGAATATATTTTAATGCTAAGAAAAATTCCTAAATCGATCTCGATAGCCGTATTGGGCGCCGGTAGTTGGGGGACAACGATTGCCATCCATCTTTATAATAAAAAATTGCCGGTCAAACTCTGGGAATATTTTCCGGAAAATGTAGCGTATATGAACAAGACTCGTCGAAATCCGCTTTTGGAGGGCATTCCGATACCGCGCGCGATTCCGATTTTAAATGATCTGACTGAGGCCGTGAAAAATGCTAATTTCCTGGTGCTGGCGGTGCCGTCGCAGTCGATGCGTTCCCTGCTGGAGAAATTAAAAAGGCAGATTGAACCTGATACAATTATCGTTAATCTCACCAAAGGCATCGAACAAAATACACTCAAGCGTATGAGCGAGTTAATTACTGAAATTTTAAATCACCCACCGGAAAAGATAGTTACTCTGCATGGTCCCAGCCATGCCGAAGAAGTTGCCCGGCAGGTTCCAACGGCGGTTGTAGCCGCCTCGATAAATGAAGAGACTGCCCAGCTAGTTCAGGAAGTATTTCATTCACCATATTTCCGCGTTTATACCAATACCGATATCATCGGAGTTGAAATCGGCGGGGCGGTCAAAAACGTCATTGCGATTGCGGCTGGAATTTGCGACGGAATGAGATTAGGTGACAACGCCAAAGCCGCTCTGATGACGCGCGGAATTATGGAAATTGTCCGTCTCGGATTGCGAGTCGGGGGTCGAGAAGTAACTTTTGCCGGATTAAGTGGTATCGGCGATTTGATTGTTACTTGTAACAGTCAGCATAGCCGTAACCGCTACGTCGGTGAAGAAATTGGCAAAGGCCGCAAACTGGACGATATTCTGAACGGTATGTCAATGGTGGCTGAAGGAGTCACGACCTGTTTGACGGTTCACCAGATGGCTGAGAAGTACAAAGTCGTAATGCCGATTTCGGAGGAAATTTATAAAGTTCTTTTTAAAAATAAAGACCCGCAAACGGCTTTGTGGGATTTAATGAACCGCGATCCTAAACAGGAGCGGCACACACTCTCTAAATATTGATTTCTTCACTAAAAAGATTACTACTTTTATCCGGCTGTTTTGTGACTGTCACAATGGCGCAGGAACTCCATACTCCTGCACCCCAACCGATTTCAGGCACGCCATTTTTATGGAATAAATATCCGGAAATTGTTTTTCATTATAGATTAGCCAAACCAGTCGCCGGAGATACTACCTTCTTTATTCGGAAAAATGTTGAGGATAATTCGGCTGAGTTTATTGAAGTTGCATTCCTTCGTCTGATTAATACCGCAGAAATTGAAATATATGCTGAGAAAACGGAATTCGATGCCGGACGAATTACTCAAAGCGACGCCGAACAGGTGCGCGATATAATGCTTTACGATACGCCGCCCGGTTCGATTAATTCTGCTAAAGGTATTTATTACAACGAAATTGATATATTCGGCGCATTACCGGACAAAGACGGTAATGGTAAACTCTTTGTGTTACTCATTGACGTACGTGATAATTATGAGGCAGGAAAATCCGATACCTACGTTGCGGGCTATTTCGACCCGCTCGATCAGATGACTGGCAAAGGTAATTACGGTGAAATTATTTACATTGACACTAATCCGGCGGATGCCAAGGATCTGGGTACACTCTCAATCGTAGCACACGAACTTCAGCATTTGATTCATAATTTTTATGATTCGAATGAGAAGGTTTGGGTAACGGAAGGATTCTCGGAATTGGCGCCACGCTTGCTGGGTTTACCGGCACGTAGCTTTGCCTCGTTTTTAAACGAGACCAATCGTTCGTTAATGGATTTTGATGGTTCAATAGCCGATTATGCTAAAGTCGGTTTATGGACTTATTATATATATCAGCGCTTTGGATTAGATGTGATTAAAAAGATAGTTAGCAATAAAAATGACTCGTTTAGCGGTTTTATCGGTGGTTTATCATCTGCCGGTTACGATGGTTCGGTCGCGGAGCTATTACGCGATTGGTTTGTCGCCAACCTTCTTAACGATCCGACGATTGGTAGTGGACAATATGGTTATGGTGGGGCGGCGATTTCGCCAATATCATCGAACTATTTTCATTCTAATTTTACCGAAGGCGAGCAGATTTCGTTGGCGCTCAATCCGGCGGCGGCGGTTTATATTCAGTTTTATTCCGGCCAAAATATCGAATTTGTGTTGAATTACCAATCGTCCTACAGTTTTGGATTGGCAGTGATTAAACATTATGAGACTCCTGAAATAACTTTCGTTACCTGTAATGGCACTGGAATTTATAATTTTTCCGATGATACCTTCGGAAGTGATTATGCTAAACTGACTATTATTCCCTATTGGCCAGCTGAAATTGCCGCCGCTGTTCAGACCATTATATCTTACTCAGCAACTGGAACCGGGGGCGAGACCGAATCCGAATTGGAATACGATAGTAATATGCTCGATTATTTTATTCAATTAGAAGAGGGTGACGAAGCCGCTGAGAAGTTCGATTTAAATTTATCTGAAGCGACTCTGTCCGCGATTAAAATATTAACCTATGATTCCAGTCCGGTTACGATAAAAATATACAGCAATTTAGCGGAGGCGCCGCTATTAACTATGAGTGATGTTATTCCAGAAGAAAAAGCCTGGACAAAAATTATTCTCGACAATCCGACTGACTTGGCCGATTTGAGTTCATTTGCGGTATCGGTTACCAGTTCGGGTAACTCGCTCGGCTATAGTTCTGCGCAAGACGGATTCGGTCATGCTTATATCAAAACTGATGAAATATTTCACGACCTCCGCAATTATACTGTGACCGGTGGTTCGGAAGTGGTTTCTCTTACCGGCAATTGGGCTATCCGTGCCATTGTTTCGGGGAAAATCGTGATTCCTCCGCGGATGATTCTTACGCCGGATAGTTTATGGTTCTGGCATGATGAATATACTCAGATGTTTCGGATTAGCAATAGCGGTACCGAGGCGCTGGAGTGGGAAGTCTCTGGCGAACTGCCGAATTGGGTGAAAATTGAACCACTTTTCGGTACAGTGAATATTGGGAGTGCTGAAATTGCGGTAACCATTGACCGTAATTTATTGACCAGCGGCTTTCACGACATTAATATTCCGATTATTTCGAACGGCGGCGATGAATCGCTCTATGTTAGTGTTTTAAAGCGAAATACCTCAACAGCGCAATCTGCTCTCATTCCCACAGAAATGGTATTCAGCGATGATATTAGCCGGACAACATTACCAATTTTCAATATTGGCATAGGTTCCAGCCAATTTGCTTTCTGGTCGGAAGAAGCCTGTCTGGCTTTTTTGCCATCGAGTGGATTCATTCCGGAAAATGATACAATCAATGTGGAAGTATTTTTGGATCGATCAGCCGCGAGCGATAGCATTTTAGCCTTTTACTTCTTCGACGGAGTAGATACTTTAGCATACGAATGTATTTATTCTGACTGGCAAGGAGAGACAGCAACCCACTTTACTATCCTGAATCCTTTCCCGAATCCATTTCTGCCCGGTGAAAATCCATTGATTTATTTCCCTTTTCGATTGACTGTGGAAAAACCGGTTACGGCATTGATTTTCAATATTAACGGACAGGAAGTTTACTCCGAAAAAATCAATAATCCGAAAATCGGCTTGAATGTCTGGACTTGGGATGGTCACAATCAAAAAGGCAATCCGGTCGCCAGCGGAGTTTACTTTATTGTTTTCCGTCAGGGTGAACGACGGGCACGCCAAAAATTGGTGTTATTGAGATAATATGTGGCTACTATGCATTTCATGTTGAGTAAACTAAAATGAAATTCAGTGCGGTTTCTGGTTCATTTTCTTTGATACCTGAATTCAAATGTGAACTTTACCCAGGTAGGTTATTGTAACCGGTTTTAGCTTGCCGGTGTCTAAAGTTCGGTTGAATTTTTCATAATACGTGAATATTTTTAGTCATCAAGTTCAATCATTTAGGAGCAGAAACTGATAAGTTGCCAGACAAAAGTCGAAGAATTAGTTGATTGATTTTAAGGCTGTATTTTGTAAGTTCTCTAAAAATTGGGTAATTTAAACGAAATGTTATGCTGGATATAACTACCAAAGAAAACATTATTTTATACCTGAGTCAGTGGATCGAAATTGTCCGAATAGAAGATCGAGATAAGTATCTGGTGATCGAAGGGCGCCAGCGGGATACCACTTCTTTGCGTAAAATCGCCCGCAATTCTCGAAATTTGATTAGTTCGATAAAAAAAATATCGACTGGTTCCATTGACCGATTTATCGTCAAGCCGGGGAAAATTGAAAAACGGATTCCGACGGTTAATCTTGTCTTGTTTTTGATAACAATATTAACGACTCTTTTAGCGGGAGCGATGATGGAGGGGGCTAATCCATTCGCTCATCCACTGGATTTGCTCAAAGGTGTTCCTTTTAGTGTGACTCTGATGGTAATTCTCGGTTTTCACGAAACCGGGCATTTTCTCATGGCGCGTAAACATAATGTTGATGCGACCTTACCTTACTTTATTCCAGCGCCGACTATTATCGGAACTTTCGGCGCTTTCATTAAAATGCGCTCTCCGGTGACGCGGCGGCAGGCTTTATTGGAAATTGGAGCGGCTGGGCCAATCTGCGGTTTTTTGGTAGCGACGCCAGCTTTATTCATTGGCTTAAAGCTTTCTGAAGTCGTATCGTTAAGTGAAGCAATCGGTATTCAACTTGGTGATTCACTATTGATGAAAATTGCCTCGGCTTTGATTTTTCCAAGCCTGGAAGTCGGGCAGGACATTTTGCTCCATCCGGTTGGTTTTGCGGCTTGGATCGGAATGCTGGTAACTATGTTGAATCTCTTGCCTATCGGGCAGCTGGATGGCGGACATATTGCGTATGCCCTTCTGGGCGATAAATATCCTTATGTTGCTTGGGGAGCGTTAATTGCGACTTTAGCGCTCTCATTTGTGTCACTTAATTGGTTAGTGTGGGGCTTGCTAGTGTTTTTCTTGGTTAGAGTAAAACATCCGCCGATTTATGATGATAATTCTCCGATAACATTACGTGAAAAACTGATTGGACTGGCATCTTTAGTGATTTTTATCCTGACGTTCATTCCAGTTCCATTTAAGCAATAGAATTATGATAGTATGAAGCGTATAAAATCCAATTTTGGGCAATCAGTTAAACAACCATTGGTTTATATATCACTGATAATCTTTTTTATAGTAATTCTGTACTTAGCAATTTTAGTAACTCCATTGAGTTCAAGTAATACCAATCAGGTAATCACTATTAAACCCGGAACAAATGTTCAGGAAGTATCTGAGCTTTTATATGAAAAAGGTATTATCAAGTATCCTAAACGCTTTATTCTGGCGACTAAAATGATGGGAAAGGAACGGAAATTATGCGCCGGACGTTTTGATCTATATGGAGCTATCAATTATTATGAGTTGATAAAAACTCTGAGTGATCTGGAATCGGTTACGGTGCGCGTCACTATTCCTGAGGGTTTGCGTGCCCGTGAAATTGCTAGGTTGCTTGAAAATCAGATTGGAATTTCGGCCGATGATTTCATGCAAAAAGTTATGGATTCCAGATTTACTCATAAATTGGGGGTTGAAGCTAATAATCTGGAGGGGTATCTCTTTCCTGATTCCTATTATTTTATCGCAGGTGATTTGCCGGAAAATGTCATTAGTCGGATGGTAGAACGCTTCTGGGAAGTTGTCAATGATTCAGTGCAGGCTGAAATCCGTCGTACTGGTTATACTCTCCATCAGATTATTACCTTAGCCTCGATAGTGGAAGGAGAATGTCAGGTAGATTTCGAACGACCGCTAGTTGCCTCACTCTATTACAATCGCTTGCGTAGAAGGATTCGTCTCGAAGCCTGTCCGACAATTCAATACATAATTCCGGATAGTCCGCGACGAATACTGCGACAAGATTTAAAAATTGATTCACCTTATAATACTTACTTACACTACGGATTACCACCAGGACCGGTCTGTAATCCCGGTTTTAAATCCATAAAAGCGGCTATTTATCCCGCCAAAACCAAATATCTATACATGGTTTCAAACGGTGATAGTACCTATACCCACACTTTTACCGCGAATTATGAAGAATTTTTAGCCGCAAAAAGAAAATTGCAAAAAATCCGTACCCAGGATAAACTTGTTGCCAGTGAGGATTATATCAATTGAAATCACTTGAGGATTTGAATCCCGAACAATGCCGTGCGGTCGAATATAATGCCGGTCCAACCTTAATTTTTGCTGGTGCCGGGAGTGGAAAAACCAAGGTTCTGGCGCATAAAGTTGCCTACCTGATAGAAAATAAAATAGTCGCCCCCCAAAATATTCTAGCGGTTACCTTTACCAACAAAGCCGCGCGCGAATTAGGTGAACGGGTAGAAAAATATATCGGCAAGAAAGCCAGGCAAGTCAATATCGGCACTTTTCATTCGATTTGTGCTCGTCTTCTCCGACGTGAAATAGAATGTCTCGGTTATTCTTCGAATTTTACAATCTACGATGCTGAGGACCAGCTCAGTCTTCTCAAGAAAATTATCAGTGATCGTTCTATTATCCTTGAGTCCACCAGTCCTAAAAATGTCTTGAGTCGAATTTCCTATCTGAAAAATCATATGATTGAGCCGGAAAATTTCAGCGCTCGGCCCGGATTTATGGCTGATCGTTTTGTAGCTGTGCTATATCCCCTTTATCAGGGAGCTTTACGTAAAGCTATGGCGGTGGATTTCGACGATCTGCTAATTCTACCGCTGAAAATATTCCAGCTTAAACCCGAAGTTTTGGAAAAATACCGGGCACTTTATCAATATATTTTAGTTGATGAATATCAAGATACCAATCGTCCTCAGTTTCTCTTAATCGAAGCGCTGGGTAAAAAACATCAGCACGTCTGTGTAGTTGGCGACGATGACCAGAGTATTTATAGCTGGCGCGGCGCTGATATTCGCAACATACTCAGTTTCAACGAAATATTTCCCCAATGCCGGATTTTTAAGCTCGAGCAAAATTATCGCTCGACCAATAATATCCTGAAAGCCGCTTCAGCGGTTGTCAGCCACAATAAACAGCGCGCTACCAAAACACTCTGGTCACAGAAAAGCGATGGCGATTTAATAGTTAAGCTGGATGCCGAAACCGAATACGACGAAGCCGCCCTGATCGCCAGCTGGATTCAACGAGAAATTTTACAGAACAAACGTAATTTCAAAGACTTTGCCATCCTTTACCGGACAAATGCTCAAACCCGTGTTCTTGAGGAAATTTTACGACGTAATCACATCGTGTATGTAATTGTAGGTGGTGTCCGTTTTTACGAGCGCAAAGAAATCAAAGATGTTTTAGCGTTTTTCAACGTCATATCCAATCCCCATGATGATATCAGTTTAAAACGGATTATCAATCTACCGCCACGCGGGATAAGCAAAACGACCGTTCAACATCTTGAGAAACTGGCTTTGGCTAAAGACATTTCGCTATTCGATGCTATGTCGTGCGCCGCTGAACTCGATCTTGCTACGCGGGCTATCGAATCTATCAAAAAGTTTTACGATCAGATCAATGATCTCCGTTCGTTACGCAATACTCTATCTTTTGAAGAATGGGCACGGGTTGTTATCGTCAGCATTGGCTTGCGTAACTATTACAAAGAAAGCGAGGGCGAAGAAGCAACTGAAAGATTAGCCAACCTTGACGAGCTACTCAACGATATTTCAGAATTTTGCCAGACTAACGAAAAGCCATCGCTAGAATCTTACCTCGAAAATGTGACTCTGGCGACTTCGATTGACGAATGGGAAGACACTAAAAATGCGGTGACGCTGATGACCTTACACGGTGCCAAGGGCTTGGAATTTCCTGTGGTCTTCATTTGCGGATTAAATCAAGGCTTATTGCCGCTCGAACGCGACTTGACCCATGAAGCGCTCGAAGAGGAGCGTCGTCTTTTTTATGTCGGTCTGACTCGCGCCAAGGAAAAGGTTTTTTTATCATCGTCCCGCCAGCGTATGCGCGCCGGTGAAGTCGCCTACTCATCGGAATCAATGTTTCTCAATGAAATCCCGCCAGAATTGATTACAATCTGCGATTTTCGGGAAGGTATTATTTCCAGTAAGCGCCAACCGCGGACCAGCAATCGTTCCACTGCTCGGAAAATAAAAGATACCTTTGAGCGGGTTGAATCTAACCCGATCAAAATAGCGGGAATCAATTCTTCTTCAAGCGAAAAAACTTCTCCGACCAGCCGGACGATTGAACTCGGTACGCATGTTTCTCATAAAATTTTTGGCACGGGTCAGGTGGTTAATATTGACGGTATCGGGCAAAATGCCCGAGTGACCGTGAATTTTCGTTCTTGCGGACGCAAAACGATCGTAGCGCGTTTCCTCAACATCAATTAATCAAAAATTACTGCTTTTCCTTCTTCTGCAATTGCCAGTAATATTTTTCGAATTCGGCATTTAGATCGCTGACTTTCCCTTGACTTGTGATCATTTTACGTGCCAAGTAATCGCAAATTTCATTATAAAGATTATCGCTATGTCCTCGAACGTATTGCCAGGTGATTCCAGGATGATTCAACCTGTCCAGTTCGAGCCACAGCTCCTGATTTTTGACTGATTTCTTGTCAGCGGTTTTCCAATTTCTCTTTTTCCAGTTGGGAAGCCAGGTTGTAATTCCATTACGTAGGTATTGACTGTCAGTATAAATAACGGCTTTTTCACTGGGTTGCAATTGTTTCAAGCCATTGAGCGCCGCGATGATTTCCATCCGATTATTAGTCGTATTTTCTTGATAACCAGCCAGGACTTTGAGCAATTGATTTTCATTAAAAATCAGAGTCGCCCAACCGCCGTGGCCGGGATTTCCTGAACAGGCTCCGTCGGAGTAAATGATTTTCATCTATTCGTCCATTTCTGAAATTACGTCAATCGGAGATAAAGCTTCCATCTTAACTACCTTTGCATTATCAAAATAAATCTGTAATTCTTTGCCATCTGGAAATAAGTAAATCCACAGTTCGTAAATTCTTCCACCGCTGGTTTCTAAGCGGGTTTGGGAACCCGGTTGCCCGAGAATACTTTTTATCTGGTCGGCACTCATACCGATGTCGGGTTTAGGAGCATCCGGCGGCGGGTTGAATGTTTTACTTATGGATTCCTGTGCTTTTTGTTTGGCGGCTTGCTGTTTAAGGTATTCGATACCGGCTTCTAAGTTTTTAATATGAGGAGCAGTTAAGTAATGAATATCCGGTCGCAGAGCGGTCGCTTGCTTGAGCGACTCCAGCGCTAACGCTATACTTTTCTTATCCACAGAAAGGTTGGCGTCCTTGATGTAACCGTCAGCGATTTGCACCAAATATGGCTCGATGCGTTGCCGAATAGGTGGATAGTATTGAATGGCACGATCGAAATAGTCAATAGCTTTTTCCCAATAACCATATTCAGTAAAAACTGCTCCGCGATGGAAATAAATTTCACTGTAGTAGCAGTAGATAAGCTCATTAGTGTTTGGGAGATTCAGCTTTGCGATTGTGTTTAAAAATTGTTCGGCTTCATCGATTCGATTGTTGCTAATCATCACGTTCATTGTATCAACAAACTGTTTAATCATTCTTTCGTAATTACTATTTATCCGAGCTAATAGGGTTTTGTCTTTAGTCACTTGGGCTCGCGCTAAATATTCGGTAGCTATGGAATAGTTTTGACGGGCAATAAACAATTCCGCCAGAGTTACTTCCTGATAGGGAATTCGCTTGTCGCATTCTTTAATCATTCGACGGGCTTTAAAGCGGCTTGGGTGGTGGGGATTATCGGCGATGAATTGTTCAAAGGTGGCTTTGGCGGCTATAAAATCATTAGCCTGATAGAGAGCTTGGGCTTCGTCACCAGTACTCCGACCTCCGCCGAGATTAGAATTGAATGTCAGAGAAATCCCCACAGTATTAAAATTAATCTTCTTAATCGGGCTTATGTTATGAGGGTCTTCCAAATCACCGAAATCACCGACTGTGTATCTGATTTCTACGCCGTAACCTTCTTTTAATTTATAATTGATACTGCCGAGGAATTTAAATCCCAGCGCGAAGGAGTAGGTGTGCCCTTTTTGTTGTAGAAAATAGTCGTTAGAATGAGTTTTATAAGCTGAGCCGAAGGCTGGACCGTAACTGATCGTTAAGTAATTATAAAAGTTCGGCGCCCATTGATATATCACCGTTTGATTGAGGTTGAATTCATAGATTCGGGGTGACAAAAAAAGTTGGTCAACGGAGCCCGGCAGACGTTGCGGCCAAGTTTCCGGGAGTTTTTGTTCGGATAATGAGTATGTGTATTTAGCGCCTATTCCGGTCTGGAAGTCGAGCAAATTTTGCGGCAAAATATACACCAGCCAGTTGAACTTCAACAAATCCAGTTCAAGGCTGTTCATCGTTCGTTCCCAAGAAGTTTTATAGCCGTTAAAGGAAATTCCGGGGGAATCAAATAGAAGTGGCTGACCGTCAAATCCAAATGTCTGTATGCCGGTTTTAAATTCGAATGGTGTCAATTTAAATGGTGTGCGATATTCGATCGGTCCGTGAATAGCATCGACAATCTTGAAATACCATTGTGCGGATAAGCTAACGGTTAATACCCCGATTATTAAGATACATTTTACGAATCGAGCCACGGATAGAAAATAACAATACCTCAGGAAAAAATGAAGAGGATTGTCATAAGCGCAGTTTTTCTTAATCGAAACTTGTTACCGGCTCAAGCGTATAGTAAATTTATTATGATTATTATGCGAGAGTCGCAGGAAAATTGAAGAAAATTAGTCGGACATTTATCGTTATTTTATTGGCGGTCTTAAATCTCGCCGGGCAGAGTAAGAATCTCTATGGGAAATTTACGATTGCTCGCCTGAAATATGACGGCGGTGGCGACTGGTACAGCAATCCGAGTTCAATTCCGAATCTGTTGAAATTTCTCCGTGAAAATCTCAATATGGACGTCGCCTCCGACGAAGTGCGGGTTGGCATAATGGACAAAGACTTTTTCGCCTATCCTTATCTTTATATGAATGGTCATGGCAACGTGCGTTTCAGTGATGAGGAGGTTCTGCGTCTTCGCCAGCATTTGCAAAACGGTGGCTTTTTACATGCCGACGATAATTATGGTATGGATCAATCCTTTCGGCGTGAAATTAAACGAGTTTTTCCCAATAATGACTTGGTGGAATTGCCGTTTGATCACCCGATTTATAATATTTTGTATAAATTTCCCCACGGTTTGCCCAAAATCCACGAACACGATGGTAAGCCACCGCAGGGATTGGGAATATTTTACAAAGGTCGGCTGGTCGTGTTTTATACTTATGAGTGTGATCTCGGCGACGGCTGGGAAGACCCAGAAGTCCATAATGATCCTGAGGAAAAACACCAGGCGGCACTTCAAATGGGCGCCAATATAGTCTTATATTCGTTGATGCAATAAAAATGGGAAATAATCAATCCAGCTATAACCGGATCGAACGCAAATTAAACGACTTGCGACGCCAATTTGCGCGGCATACTTTACAGGTCGGTCTGCTGAAAGTTTTATTGTTGATTATAATCGTGACTTTTTTAATTGTTGTCGTCGAAGGTTTTCGCTATTTCAAGGGTTCGGTTCGCAGTGACATTTTATTTTTTACGGTTGGATTCAGCCTCATTTTTCTGGCGATTCCAATTGTGTATTATTTCCAAATAATCCGGAATCGAATTAGTGCTTACGATGATTATCACCTGGCACGCTGGATAGGCGCCGACCAGCCGGAAATCAAGGACGATTTATTGAATGCCTTGCAGTTAAGGGAATTGCTAAATAAAGAAACGCGCGGTTATTCGAGTGAACTGATTGAACAAGCTCTGGAGCGGATAGCCCGAAAAATAGAGCCGCTTAATTTTGATCGGATAATACCATCTCAGGAAGTTCGGAAGAGTTTGCGTAATCTGGCAATTGCGATTTTTTGCCTCGTAATTTGTATCGCCTCCAGTCCCGCATATTTCAAAAATAGCACGGAACGGCTTTTGCATCCCAGAATCGAATACCCGGTCAAATTGCCCTTTTCTATCGAATCAACCCGAGCGTCATCGGGGGTGCTAGGTGGCGATTCGGTAACAATCAGCTTTCAGTGTCAGGGACGATTTCCGCACTATTTAACGCTTGACCTTCAGTATCCGGATTATACTCAGCAAGAGGTTTTAGTGGTAGATGATTCCGGACGAAGCCAATATCGGATCGCAAATTTGCGGCATGATCTGGTTTATAGCGCTTATTATCAAAATCGTTCGCCGTTCAAACCCTGGCGCCGAATCGGAACTCCTCCGGATACTATTCGAGTCATCAACCGACCTGAAATTTTATACGTTAAATCGCGTTTTTTTTATCCGGAATATACCGGACTTCCGGCTCAGACTCAGGAAACCAAAAGCGCGGAATTTAACTTGCTGGCTGGCACGAAAATATCTTTAGAAATTCGTATAAATAAAGAAATTAAAGAAGGCCATTTATCCTTTGCCAGCGGGAATGTCTTAAATTTGGCGACGAATGGTGATCGCGCTCGTGGAGAATTCATCGTAAAAAATGACGACCAGTTTGAAATTATTGTAGCCGATGAAAAGCAAGTGACAAATATTAATCCTATCAAGTACCGACTGAGCGTCATTCCGGATGCCTATCCGACTATCACTATGCTCAGCCCGAAAAATGATCTTGATTTAAACGCCGATATGGTAATTCCACTCGGTATTCGGATTAGCGATGATTTCGGATTCACCCGCGCCGCTATTCGCTACCGTGTGATAAAAAAGTATGCCGATTATCAGGAAGAGGAAACGGAAATAACATTCCCACTCGCAAAATTGAATATCACATGGCAGGAAGTATTTTATCCCTGGCAAATCGGCGAACTTAGATTAGGTCCGGAAGATGCGGTCGAATTCCGGGTTGATATTTATGACAATGATAATATTAGCGGCCCCAAAAAAGCCAGCACCGACTGGCTAATCGCCCGCTTTCCATCACTCAATGAACTTTTTAGCTCGGTCAACGAACAACAGGATGAAATTTATTCCAGTAGCGAGGAAGTTTTAAAATCTCTGGAAACAACCAAAAAGGTTCTCGACGAGATTTCCCGTGAATTACTCAAAAAACCGGAACTGAAATGGGAACAGAAAAAACAATTAGAAGAGGAGATGAAAAAAACTCGCGAAGCCGGTGAAAAAATCACTAAACTTAGCGAGCAACTTGATGACTTGATTGAGAAAAGTCGTGAGAATCAACTCTTCGATGCGGAAACATTGGAAAAATTAGGCCAGGTGCAGGAAGCATTTCAGGATATAATGACACCGGAAATGCGCGAAGCACTCGATAAATTGCAAGCCGCTATCGAAAAAATGGATCCAAAGGAAGTTCAAAAAGCTCTAAATAATTTCAAAACTTCCCAGGAGCAATTTTCGCAGGAACTCGACCGCCTCCTGAAAATTTTTCGCCGGATTCAAATTGAACAGAATATTGATGAATTGGTTAGGCGCTTTGCCGATCTAAGCGAAAGGCAGAAGCAAGTGGCTGACGAACTGAAGAAAACAGCGCCAGACGATCAGCAAAAATTGAATGAATTAGCGCAGGCAGAAAATGCCATTAAAAATGATACTGAAATTGCTCAGGATATTATGAAAAGAACTGCGGCTGATATGGCAGAATTTCCAATGATGCCGAATAAAGAGCTTCAACAATTGATAGATGAAATGCAAGCGATGGATCTACCGCAAGAACAGTCGCAAGCCAGCAGTGCCATGCGCAAAGGTGATAAATCACAAGCCAAGAAGTCTGCCCAGAATTCCCAGCAAAACTTGCAGAAATTGTTAGAAAGCATGGAAGAATTTCGCACTGAATTTCAGAGACGAAATATGGCGGACGTTATGACAGACTTCCGTCGGATTTTGAATAAGACAATGCAATTATCCTATCGTCAAGAAGAACTCACCGAGGAGATTAAAAACACTCCGCGTCAAAGCGATCAGATTATGGATATAGCCGTTAAGCAAAGTGAAACTCGCCAGAATTTGTCCCGCCTGATTTCCGATTTGATTGATTTGTCGGGTAAAACTTTTGGCGTTTCCCCGCGAATCGGCAAAAACCTCGGTCAATCAGCTAATAGTATGAATGCGGCTATCGCCTATATGGAAGAACGAGATCCAGGACTGGCGGCACTTTCCGCTGAAAATGCCACCGCTTCGCTCAATATGACGGCTCTGGAACTGATGGCGGCTATGCAAGAATTACAGAAGAGCGGTTCGGCTTCCGGTTTCGAAAATTACCTTCAACAATTGCAGGAATTGGCTGGTATGCAACAGGGTTTGAATGAAGAAACCCAGATGCTGGGATTGGGTTCTCCCGGTGATCAGGGAACTCTCCAGCAATTAGCCGCTCGCCAGCAACAAATTCGCCAATCACTCGAAAAATTACGCGATGAGATGCAAGGGCAAGGTAGCACTAAACAGTCGGGCGATCTCGGTGGCATTGCCAAAGATATGGACGAAGTCATCAAAGACCTCGAGAATAACCAGGTTTTACGCCGCACGCTGGAACGCCAGCAGAGAATTCTCTCCCGACTCCTGGACGCTCAGAAATCCCTGCGCACTCAGGATTTTAAAGAGGAACGCCAGAGTAAAACCGGGCAGGAAATCGTTCGTGAATCTCCTGATGGTCTGCCGTCTAACCTTGGCGAGCGGCGCACTCTTTTACAGGAAAATCTAGAAAAAGCGCTACGCGACGGGTATTCCAAAGAATACGAAAATCTGATTCGCCGGTATTTTGAAGAATTGAGTAAGGAGTCGGTGGAATGAAGCTCGGACGGCGTTTGGGATTATTAATCTTATTAATTTTTTGGCTTACAGCTTTCGTTGCCGCTCAACCGGTAAAAGTCGTTTCACCCGAAGAAAAACTGATGAATTTACGCTTTAATCAGGCTCAGCGCCTCGAGCAGGAAGGTCAGTTGACGCAAGCCGCTGAAATTTACCGGGCGTTGGTTGATGCCCAACCGGCTAATTATTTGTATTATAGCAATTATGTCAACTTGCTTTTCCGGCAGAAAAATTTACCGGAGCTCGAACGTGTCATTACCCGTTTTATGCAATTGAATCCGCTTCATGAAAATGCTGCTATTGATCTCGGTAAACTTTTCTATGTGCGCGGTGACAGCGCTGAGGCGTTTCGGGAATGGCAGAAAGCCGTCGTGAAATTTAACCATAGCGTTTCGTTTTATCGTGCTCTGTTCAATGAAATGGTCGGCTTGAGATTATATGATGAAGCCGAGCGCTTGATTGCCGCCGCCCGCGCTCATTATAGACAACCCGATTTATTGACGATGGAATTAGCCAATTTGCAAATTGCACGGGGAAAATATAGCTCGGCGGCAAGAGAACTTGTACTTTATGCTCGCGCCAATCCGCGTTATTACAATATGATTGCCGGACAAATTTTGCGTTTCCCGACTGACTCGAGCTTGTTTATTCAGATAGATTCCTTGCTAAAGGCGGAGTTGTCGCTTTTGCCCGATCAAGTCGCTCTGCATCGCCTGCGGGCTGATTTTCTTTTTAAAAACGGGCATTATAATGAGGCGCTGGAGGAAATTTTCCAGGTTGAGGCACTGACTGGTAATCATGGAGATCAAGCGCTGGCAATGGCTAAAAATTTAGTCCAGATTCGGCGTTACGAACTCGCCCAGGATTTTTATACGAAAATTTTGGCAAAGAACGAATTGCAGGGTATCGCTCCGCAAGCTTTACTCGGATTAGCTGAGTCATTCGAGAAAGTTGTGCTGGAACAGACAGCGGCTGAGCCGTTGCATTATTTTTATCCTGGTAACTTCTTTTTCAATACCGACTTTGTCCAGCAAATTAATCAGGAACAATCGAGTTTGCAGAAAGCCTTTGCGATTTATGATTCTTTAGTTGCCAATCAACCCAATAGCATCTATTCAGCTCAGGCTTTGTATCGGCTGGCAGATTTACGTTTTCGGGCAGTGCGTGATTTTGATGGAGCACTGAATTTACTGCGTCAGGCTCAGAATATCACCCGCGACCGACAATTAATTTTAAACTGTGCTTTACGAATAGGCGAGGTGCAGATTGCGCGCGGCGATCCCGATGCGGCTCTTAAATATTATCAAGCAGAAATTGCACGATGGGAGGGAACACCAGGTGAAAAAGATTTACGAGTTCATCTGGCACTGGCTCAATTTTTGGCGCAGGAATTTGATTCATTGGACATCGAACTGAAAAATTTAATACCATTGCTGGGACCAAAGCATGCGCTTTTTAATGACGTAGTCGGCTTTGATGGTTTTTTCCGGGCAAATTATAGCGAGACCGACGCCGCCGGGAAGAAAGCTTTTAGTGAATTCGCCACGGCTGAACTTCTTTTACGCCAAAATAAATTGAGTGAAGCCGAAAAGATTTATGCCTTTATTTTACAAAACTATCCTCAAACCCCGATCATTTCAGCCGCTCGGTTTCGTTTAACCCAGATTCTTTTACAGTTTAATCGTTATGCCGAAGCCGAGGCGACCGCCGAACCATTTTTCACTTCTGAAAATGAAAATGCTGACCAAATCGCTTTTATGCTGGCTGAAGTTGCCGACTATCGTGAGGCAAACAATCAAGCGGCGGCTTACTATTACGAATTAATTCTTGAAAAATATCCTAATTCATTTTTAATTGATAATGTTCGCAAGCGTCTACGCGAACTGCAACGCTTGTCAGGCGTAAAAAAAGAAATTTGAATCGAATGAAGCGCAACCGGCCTTTAATTGTATTAATTGGACTGATTTTAATCCTGGCGAATCTGAGTTTTGCCCAAAAAATTCTGATTCCGATGGATCAAACTCAGAGCGATCACCTAAAAGCTTACGGCATTGTTTACTGGAGTTTGAAGCAAGGAGTAAATGTCGAGTGGTTGTTGAATTATCGAGGCGGCTCTTTTCTTCTGGATAATTATCCAGGCATTGTTAAAGAACTACGCTTACGAGGAGTTGCCTATGAAGAAGTTAGCGCCGCTCAAAACCTGCAAATTTATGCGACGATCGAAGAAAATAATATGGACGTTGTGCTATTAGAAAAAGCCGCTAAGATTGCGGTTTATTCGCCACCCAATAAACAGCCTTGGGACGATGCCGTAACTCTGGTTCTGACGTATGCCGAAATTGATTACGATGTTCTCTGGGATGAAGAAGTGCTAACTGGGAAATTGCCGGAATATGACTGGCTTCATCTGCATCACGAAGATTTCACCGGGCAATACGGAAAGTTTTATGCGAGTTATCATAATCAAGCTTGGTATCAAAACGAAGTCGCTGAGAATGAAGCTATCGCCGCTAAGTTAGGCTTCCGTAAAGTTTCAGAGGAAAAGAAAGCCGTAGCGCGTACTATAAAGAAATATGTCAATGAAGGTGGTTTCTTGTTCGCAATGTGTTCGGCTACCGATGCCTTGGATATCGCATTGGCGGCTGAGAATGTGGATATTGTCGCCGAAATTTACGACGGTGATCCGGCTGATCCGCGCGCCAATGAAAAACTGGATTATTCCAAGTGCCTGGCATTTGAGAATTTTAAATTGTATCTGGATCCGATGCTCTACGAATATTCCGATATTGATTATCCTCCAAGCTTTCAAGCCGTAGCGCCGGGTGCCGAAGCCGATTATTTTACCTTATTTGAATTTTCAGCGAAATGGGATCCGGTGCCAACAATGTTGACTCAAAATCATGTCGGAGTAATAAAAGGATTCATGGGACAGACAACCGGATTTCGCCGCGATCGGATTAAAAAATCGGTTGTCGTTATGGGTGAAGTTGTTAACGGTGAGCAAGTGCGCTATATCCATGGTAATCATGGCAAGGGAACTTTTACCTTTCTTGCCGGACACGATCCAGAAGATTATCAACATTTTGTCGGTGATCCGCCTACCCGGTTGGAATTACATAAAAATTCACCAGGTTATCGGCTGATATTGAATAATATACTTTTTCCATCAGCCCGTAAGAAGGAACGTAAAACTTAAGAGAGGAATAAAAATTGAAAGAAATTATTTTAAAAACCAATCGTCGTATCGAGCTAATTGACATTACAGCTCAAGTGGCTGAAGCTGTCCGCTCCAGTGGAATCCGGGAAGGAATATGTGTCGTCTATTGTCCACACACAACTGCCGGTTTAACTATCAATGAACATGCCGATCCAAATGTTGCCAGCGATATTGTCAACCGCCTAAGTAAATTGGTGCCCCACAATGAAAATTACGCCCATATCGAAGGCAATGCCGACGCTCATATCAAGTCAACTTTAACCGGCAATAGTGTCCAGCTGATCGTGAATAATGGAAATTTGTTGTTGGGCGTTTGGCAGGGAATTTTTTTCTGTGAATACGACGGACCGCGCAACCGCCGAGTCTGGGTGCAAGTAAGATAAGCGTTTTAAATAACTAAAGAATAAATAATTCTGTATAAAAAAAGTCCCGGATGACCCGGGACTTTATAAGATGATGATTAATTACTATTCATTCTTTTTCTTTTTTACAACACTTCTCGTGTCCCCAGACAGCAAAGGCAATGGCGAATAGTAACATCGTTTGAGTCAGGCTGTTCCAACTCGCGGCACAGAACAGGATAGAGTGACCAACTAATTGGGTGATAACTCCCATAAGGAAAGTCAATACCCCCAGAACGCCTGAAATCGACACTAAATTCTTCATAAAATCCTCCGTATTTAATATTGTAAAATACCTTGCTAATATTAATAGTGTTTTATCAGAAAGTCAATTGTTTATTATTAAAATAGTTGCAATAATCAGAATATAGTCGTGGTTTTTGGGTGTTTTCTATTTTAATCAATTAAAAAAACAAGCTCCAGATAGACCCAGCGCGACACCCTCAATAGAAAGTTCAAATGATTCCGAATCGTTGAATATGATGACTAAATCAGCCAAAAATATTCAGAATGTTTAAGTGAAAATGACGATATTTTTATTGTTTATTTTTTCTAAATATTCCATATTTAATTAAAGAAATATGGTAGCGATGAGTCGTAGACGGAAATCAATAACAAACTTAATCCTGATTTTTCTTCTAATTGGGATTCTTTTTTATTTACATTTTCGCAGCCTTAGGACTAAAATAACTAAATCTAAAAACAATGTTCCAATAGAAAGGGTCGAGCAATGAAGCTAAAAAATGAACGATCAGTTTTAGTGATTATTGATGTACAAACGAAGCTTTTATCGGTTATGTACAATTATCCGCTCTTACTCGAGAATCTTAAAAAACTAATCCGCGGTTCGCAGGTTCTGGATATACCGATTATCTATACTGAACAATATCCAACCGGGTTAGGGCCAACTCATCCTGAAATTGCCTCGTTATTATCAAATACTCCACCGATTATAAAAATGGCATTCAGTTGTTGCAGTGAAGAAAATTTTATGAATGAAATCCACAAAATTAACCGCGATCAAATCATCGTTTGCGGAATTGAATCCCATATTTGCGTTTACCAGACCTGCCGGGATTTGATTGATAAAAAGTATGAAGTGCATCTGGTAACCGATTGCATCGCGAGCCGCAAGCCGGAAAATACGCAACTGACGGTAAGCAAATTGCTGGCTTACGGGGTTCACCCAACGAGTGTCGAAATGGCACTCTTTGAGATGCTAAAAGATGCTTCGAATGACGCCTTTAAGAAAATTGCTAAAATCATTAAATAAAGGTTCTGCCAAATGAACATTGAACAGATTCAAACCGAAATCCGAAAACAGAACGTTGACGGGTGGCTTTTTTATGATTTTCATAACCGTGACAAAATGGCTTACCATATTCTGGGCTTAAATCCGAATATGTTCGTTACCCGGCGCTGGTATTATTTCATTCCGGCAGAAGGCATTCCCATAAAACTTGTTTCGGCCGTCGAAGCGACTAAAATAGACACTCTCCCCGGCGAAAAAATTATCTATCGCAGTTGGGAACAGCAACATAACAGTCTCCGCGAAATATTGAAAAACAGTCGGCAAATCGCGATGCAATATTCGCCGAATAATAATATACCTTATATCTCAGTTGTTGATGGCGGAACGATTGAATTAATTCGCTCTTTTGGGGTGGAAATTGTTTCTTCAGCTAATCTCGTACAAATTTTCGAGGCTGTTATTGATGAAGAAGGCTATCAGTCGCACCTGCGAGCTGGTCAGAAAGTTCAGCAGATAAAAAATGAAGCCTTTGCCTTAATCAGTTCACGAATAAAAGAGCAAAAATCTGTTACCGAATTTGAAGTTCAGCAATTTATCGTCAAACGTTTCGGCGAAGAAGATTTGACGGACGACAATGAGCATCCGATTGTGGGAGTCAATGAACATCCTGCCGACCCGCATTTTGAGTCTAAGGCGGAAAATGCTTACACGATAAAACCGGGAGATAAGGTATTGATAGACCTCTGGGCGCGCGAACAATCCGAACGGGCAATTTATTATGATATTACCTGGTGTGGGTTTGTCGGCCAAAATCCGCCTGCTAAATACGTCGAAATTTTTAATACCGTGGTGCGCGCTCGCAATGCGGCTCGCGATTTTATCCGTCGCAAAATGGCTGACAATCAGCTTTGCTATGGTTATCAAGTTGACGACGCCTGTCGGAATGTAGTCAAGGAAGCCGGTTACGGTAATTATTTTGTTCATCGCACCGGTCATTCGATTGGGCATTATGTGCATGGCAATGGCGTCAATATTGACAATTTAGAAACAAAGGACGAGCGCGAACTGGTGCCCGGTATCTGCTTTTCGATTGAACCGGGGATTTACCTGCCGGGCGAAATGGCGGTGCGGTCGGAGATTAATGTTTTCATAACCAAAGACCGGGAAGTGGTCGTCGCTGGTGATGAACAAGAAAAATTGTTATTATTATAAATGACAATGAAGTCTTTAACAAACAATGGAGATTAAAAATGAAGAAGACGCTTGTTGTTTTTTATGTGGTGGTGATTTTGATTTTAGCGAGTCTGGCGACTGCCGGCACGCCGACAACCCAGAAAGGTTCGGCGGCTATGTGGTTTAATTTTAACGGATTGAGCGATATGAGTTACCAGAATTCCGCGATCGGGCTAAATTACTTGTTTAAGGACAAGACTGGTGCCGGGATAGCCTTGAATTTTTCCCATGATAGTGAGGATGATGGAATAGAAGAGAAAGAAAAAACTACAACGCTGGGTATGGATTTATACTTAATTCATTACCCATTTCAGAAAGGTCCGGTGGCGTTATATCTTGCTCCGGGTGTCGGATTTAATTTTACCACCTATAAAGATAAAGATTTTGATGACATTCATATCAATTCGACTGATATATGGTTAGGGGGTTCGGTGGGTGTCGAATGGTGGATTTTCGATCAGGTCAGCTTATCGGCCAGTAATTGGGTAGGCCTGGAAATTGACTTATTAAATGATAAGGAAAATGATGATAAGATGACTGACGTCCATCTGGGAATTCTCAGCGAATCGGCGGCGAACATCGCGAACATCGTGCTTGCTTTCTATTTTAAATAACTGGGCAGTCGCTAAAAATTTAGATTCAGGAAAGGTTAATGAATTCATTAACCTTTCTTATTTTGTAACGTGAGCCAATTCATCGAGAATATTAAATGCTTCCTGTACGGATTTGCTTCGTACCAATTTTTCCCGGATTTCGGAGACGTGTCCGAAGCCGCGTAAATACCAGCGGTAGAATTTTTTCATTTCTTTATGAGCTACGACTTCTCCGCGATATTGGATCTCCATCTCTAAATGTCGGCGACAGAGTTTGACTCGTTCGGTGGGCGAATCATAGGAAATTAGCGGCTTATCTTCCAGTAAATCTGAGATTTGGCGGAAAATCCAGGGATTTTCGAGCGTCCCACGCCCGATCATAACAGCGTCACAATTGGTTTCAGTGAACATTCGTAAAGCGGCGGTGGGCGTAAAGACATCACCGTTACCTATAACCGGTAAACTGATTTTTTTCTTTATTTCTTTGATGAGTGACCAATCGGCTGGATAGCGAAAACCATCAACAGCAGTGCGTGGATGAATTGTTATAGCTTTAATCCCGGTCTGTTCCAATCGCTGGGCAATTTCAACAGCGATAATGGATTGGCGATCCCATCCGCTCCGCATTTTTACCGTAACCGGAACCGATACCGCTTCGACAACCGCACGGGCAATTTTTTCCAGTAAAGGAGGATTTTTCAGCAAAGCTGAGCCGGCATTTTTCTTAATAACCTTACGAACTGAGCAACCGGCATTGATGTCAATAAGGTCGGGATGAAACTCGTTCTCTATCAAATTGGCGGCTTCCGCCATAACCACGGGATTGTCGCCGAATATCTGCATGCTGATCGGCCGCTCGAAGTCGGAAAAACGTAAATAATCATAAGTTTTTTCCGAACTGCGTACCAGACCGTCGCTACTGACAAATTCGGTACAAACCAGACCGGCCCCGTTCGCTTTGCAAATCTGGCGGAAAGCCTGGTCGGTATAACCTGCCATCGGTGCTAAAATTAGCGGCGGCTTGATGCAAACCTTGCCGATCATCAAAGCGGTGATGTTTTTAGATGAATTCATAATTTCCCGCTTAATCTTTTTGGCTCTTTAACATCTCATCCAAACCGTCGTCAACCGCTAAAAAATTTGTTTTCAAAAATGAACGGGCTAGCGAAATATCCAGACTTAAATCGCGTGGTCGCGGCGCTGTTAATTGATGTTCGTCGTATGGAACGGCTTGGATAAAAGTCAGGGGTAAGTTTAGCTTGCGACAGAGTTTTTCGCCGAAAGCGAACCGGCTGATGCGTTCCGGACCGCCGATATGTATTATTCCACAAAAATGTGATGAAGCTAACTCGATTAATGCTTGAGCGGCATTCGTGACCACCAACATACTGCGGTATTGATCGTTGTGAAGTTTCAACGGTGGTAAATTCGGTTCCTTTTTGCGCTGTAGTAGCTCTCGTAGTAGCCATTCTGAATTGTAAGCACGCGGAAAGATTCCACGACCATACATCAACGCCAGACGAGCTACGACTGTATCGGGATTATTTGCCATCGCGAGTTTTTCGGCTTCGTATTTTGATTTGCCATAAACACTTAACGGATTAGGTCGGTCGGTTTCCGAATAATTACCTTTCTGACCATCGAATACCATATCGGTTGAAACATAAATCAAACGGGCATTATTTTTATGACACCAACTGGCGATGTGTTCGGTAGCGATAACATTATTTTGTCTGGCGAAGTCTGGTTGATTTTCACATTGATCGGGGTTTGCCAAGGCGGCGTTATGAATTACAACGGCAGGTTTAAATCGTTTGAGGACAACGATGATTGAACTCGGCGAGGAAAGTTCGATTCGTTGAGTTGTAATCCCTTTTAAATTGAAAGGATAAGTCGAATAAAGTCCAAGTGTTTGGAAACGAGAAACCGCTAAATTTGCAATATGTCCACCCAGGAAACCACTGGCGCCAGTGATGACTAATTTCTTCATATCTTTTGCGCGATTTCGAGAAACAAACTGCCAATTAGATAATCGGCGTCAATTAGTCCAAAAGAAGGTAAAGTGAAATCCATTTTCAGTGTGATACCGAGTCAGTTATTAGATTAAGATAGCGACCGTCGATTACCCGATATGCTGGTTGATAATTTTTTAGATATTGACTTGAATGATGAATCACCGGGTAGCCGATCTTTTTGATACTATCGGAAAAAGTGATAAAGTCTGACCGCGGAATAGGCAATGAGCCTTCCACAACTAATTTTTCGATAGTTTCCCAGCGGCGAATGAATCTGGAGGAATCGGCTGAAGATTTGGGGATTGAGTTCAAGATGGCCATGACGATTTGGGCAGTTTGGATTTGCTCGGCTTTACAGCGTTTTAAATTTAGGCGCACATATTTACCGGAAGGTGTGATGCTTTCCGATAACGGGGCGCTCGAATCCGGTGTAATAATCGCCAGCTCGTTTTCCAGACCGGTTGATATTTGGATTGAGTCGTTACCTAAGTGCGCCGGTCCGAAAGTCCCTTGGTAAACTAATTTATATACATCGTCCGGTTGCATATTCGGATAGCGACTCAAATGTTCTGCGATCAAAGTGCGCCAACCGGAAGGTTTGTCATCTGGAGTTTGGCCGAAAATAAAAAAGACTAATATTAATACAGACGAAATAATCAGGATGTTTAAGAAAAAAACGGAAATAGTCAAATTTGCCAGTTTATCAATCTTTTGGTTTTTTTTCTGGCTCTTCTTTGATTTCTCTAAACTTGGCATCTTCGATTTGGCTTTTATCAATTTTAAGGTTTGTGCGGGGTTTTTTAGGTTTGGGATTATTCGGTTTAGGTCGTCGTAGATTGCGCGGCTTGACCATTTTCCAAAGCAGGTAAAAGATCAGAAAAAGTAGTAATAGTCGGAACATTATAAAATCTTCTTCGCTGGATTATAATAAATCGTCCCGCTAATTGGTTGCTTGATTTCCCGGATCAGTTCATTCAGATCATTTTCATTATTGACGAAGTCAATTTCATTGGTGTTAACAATAATTAGCGGACTGTCTTTGTAGCGGAAGAAGAATTCATTGTAAATCTGGTTGAGGGAATCAATGTAGTCGCGATTGATAGATTTTTCATAAGAACGGCCGCGTTTTTTGATATTTGCCATCAGGCGGTCGGTGCTGGCTTGTAAGTAAACTACTAGGTCCGGTTTGGGCAAGTCTTTTTCCAAATGTTGAGCGACCAGGTTGTAAAGGGACAATTCTTTTTCATCGAGATTGAGGATTGCGAATAGTTTATCTTTGGCGAACATATAATCGCTGATTAAAAGGTTAGTGAATAGATCAATTTGTTTCAATTCGATTTGCTGGCGGTAGCGACTCAAGAGAAAATAGAGTTGAGCTTGAAAGGCATATCTTTCCGGATCGCGGTAAAAATCTTCCAGAAATGGATTTTCCTCGAATTTTTCGAGAACCAGACGGGCATTGAGTTTTTCAGCCATTAGACGCGCCAAGCTAGTTTTACCGGCACCGATAACGCCTTCAATGGCTAAAAAGTAAAGGTTCTTCATAGAACTCCAGTAGTAACGGGAATAGTCAGTAATTCATCCAGTTGGCCGATTCTAACAACTTGCTCGATATCCGGACAAATCCTTAGCAACTCTGCGACCGATTTAGCGGTTTTTGGGCAAATGAATTCTGGGGCGATTTCTGCCAGTGGCACAAGCACAAATTTACGTTCGTAGAGACCCGGATGGGGAATTGTCAGAGTGGGGCTTTCAACTATAAGCCGATTAAAAAAGATTATATCGAGGTCAATTTCACGAGGTGAATTCTTATAGTGGGGGAAATGCCTTCCTAATCGAACTTCAATGTCTTTACAAAATTCGAGTAACTGTAACGGAGTCAAGGTGGTGGCAATTTCTACTACCATATTCAGGAACTTCGGTTGGCCGGGATTGTATTTTGGGGCAGTTTCATAGACCGCTGACATACGACAGATGGAAATTGCAGGATTATGCGACAGTAATTCCAGAGCGGCTGATAAATTTTTTTCGCGCAAGTTCAAATTACTTCCCAGAGCCACAAAGACGCAAGAACTTTTCACGATTTTTCTCCCATTTGGTCGCGTCGTCGAAATATTTCAACTTCGACCGTATCCAGCACGCCCTTGATGGGCGCATTGGGTTTGCGAATGCGAACGCGGACCGATTCTACCAGATGATGATTAAAGATTTCGCTTAAAATTTTACCGGCTAATGCTTCAATCAGGAAAAATTTGGACTGGGTTACGACTCCCTGAACTAATTGATAAACCTTTTCGTAGTCAATCGTGTCTGCCAGATGATCCGTGGTAATGACCTTAGTCATATCAAATTCCAGCTCGACATCAACCTCGATTTTGCCGCCGAGTATTTTTTCCGGTTCGGCTACTCCGTGGTAACCATAAAAGACCATGTTGTTTAATCTGACAATACCCATAATTTTTCAATTCTTTAGACTAATGGAATTTAGAGATTGAGTGTCAAAAGGACAAGAACGTAAAGTCATATTTATGATTAAATCCTTTGATTGAGGAAATATATGATAGGTCAATTTGCCCCTGGATGGTTTGCCCTTCTGGCGTGAATCTGTCAGGAAAGAATGCCAATTCTACCAAACATAGCCACATCGGCAAAGTGCTTTGTCGTTTTTTGCAAATAGTCTGACAATATCCGGTGTTTTTTTGGGTCGGCATACTACTTGAGTAATTATTAAGCGGTTTTTGAAAAATTGAAATGAGAAAGTAAAAAATAATAAAAAAAGGAGGTAGAAATGGCAATTACTAAAGCAACTCCAAAAAGCGTAACGAGGAAAAGTCCTTATACCATTGATCGGTTTTTCGATCCTTTCTTCGATTGGGATACAGAAACATCTTTAGTGACTTTTGCTCCAGAAGTTGATATTGAAGAAAAAGATACGGAATACGTTGTTACCGTTGAACTGCCCGGTGTCAAAAAAGATGATGTCAAAATTAGCCTGAAAGATAATGTTCTGACCATTTCCGGCGAGAAGAAACGGGTTAAAAAAATCAACAAAAAGAATTTCTATCAATGTGAACGCGTATTTGGTTCGTTTGAACGTTCTTTCCGCTTGCCGGAGTTAGTTGACCATGAGAAAATTGAAGCTGAGTTCAAAGATGGTATTTTGACCATCGTTGTTCCGAAATCACCGGAAAGCAAACCGAAATCGATTGAAATTAAATAAACAAACAAACTAATCTAAAAAGAAAGGAGGTGTGTTATGGCAATTACTAGATGGACTCCAAGAAGCTCGTGGTTGGATGTAAGGAATGAGTTTGACCGTCTGTTCGAATCAATCTTCAATCCGCAGTATGAAGAGGAAACCAGTTTATTAGCATTCAGCCCTGCCGTTGATATCATCGAAGAGGATAAGGCTTATAACATCCAAGTTGAACTGCCTGGTATGAACAAAGATGATATCAAAATCGCAGTGAAAGATAATTACCTGACTATTAGCGGCGAGAAAAAACGCGAATCTAAAGTCGAGGATAAGAATTATCAGCGTACTGAACGCATCTATGGTTCATTCCAACGGAATTTCCGACTCGATGATTCGGTTGAGGCTGATAAGATTGAAGCCGAATTTAAAGATGGTGTATTGAACATCGTCATTCCTAAAAAGAAAGAATCACTCGCCAAGCAGATTGAAGTTAAGGTCAAATAATTTCCTCCCAATCACCCTCAATCGAGAGAAGTCCGGCTCTTAGCCGGGCTTTTCTTTTTTATAGACTTGCCAGATTTTGTTTATCAATTTAAATCAGACCTTGTAGGATAAATACCGACAAGAAAATCAGGCTTTGTCTGATTTACATGTCGGAGTGATTAACCTATATTTAATCATGAATTATATGAATCCCACACCTTCAGATAAAATATTTTAAGCATGAAAGTTTTTATCGCCGATGATTCCGAAATCCTTCGTAAGCATTTAACGAATCTGCTAACAGAAATACCAGGGGTGGAAATTGTCGGCTATGGTGAGGATACCGAATCTGCTATTAGCGGAATTGATACCCAAAAGCCGGATGTAGTTATCCTCGATATTCGTATGCCTGGAGCCGGCGGCATTTATGTGCTTAAAACGGTGCGCCAAAATTGTCCTGATTTGCGTATAATTGTCTTTACCGATTATCCTTATCCCCAGTATCGCAAAAAGTGTCTCGAGGAAGGAACTGATTATTTTTTCGATAAATCCAGCGAATCAGAAAAATTAATCGAATTGGTCCGAAAAATGGCAGGGGGTAAAGCCTGAATCAGTTTTTAAAAAATACTTTATGGATTGAGTTTTTCAGATGGAGGTCTATTGATGATAATTGAAAAAGCCGCTTTATTCGACTTTTTAACGCGCTGTCAGAAAGAACATCTGGGTGATTTCAAGCAAGTGATTGCACCGCGTCGTTCCGATAAATCCGATGATGTTCTATTTTTTGATAATTGGCGGGAAGGGGCAGAATTTGTGATTGACAGTTATCGGACGATTGATCCTTTGCGAATGTTCTTCTATATGGCGCGGGAGCGAATTTTACCGGCTATGACAAGTGATGAGAAATGGTTGATTGTCGGCGCAAAAGCCTGTGACCTGCAAGCTCTGGAGGTCTTGGATAAAGCCTTGATAAATGCTGATTTTGTTGACCCGTTATATGAGGACCGGCGTAAAAATTTGACAATCATCAGTGCCGATTGTAATGAAATCGCGCCGACCTGCCACTGCAATTTAGTCAATGGCCGACCTTATGCTACTAAAAATTTTGACCTGAATCTCACCAGACTCGATACGAAGTATTATCATCTGGAAGTCGGTTCAGAAAAGGGCCAGGAATTACTCGATTTAATGCAGAAAAACGTGAAAATTAGCCGGAATTTAGAAGATGATTTAAATACGCGCGACGAGAACCGCAAAGCCATCGAAAAGCGTTTGATATTACAAAATAAGCAGTATGAACGTAATCAGCGGTATGAAAAACTTAAAGCCACCGATTTGACTAAATGGGTTGACGAAGCTTTTACCTGTTGTGGTTGTGGTGGCTGTACCAATATTTGTCCAACCTGTTACTGCCTGATTCTAAACGACGAAACCAGCGGTGAGATCTTTACCAAAGATCGCAGTACCGATACCTGTCAGTTACACGGTTACGCGCGGGTGGCAGGTGGCGCGACGCCTCGACCGAAGATGTTCGAGCGTTTCCGCAACCGCTATTTATGCAAATTTAGTTATATGCAAAGCAACTTCGGAATGATTGGTTGCACCGGTTGTGGACGTTGCATTGAAGTTTGCGCCGGAAAAATCGAATTTCGTGAGGTAGTAAAACGGATTATGTCATTCGAAAATGTCAGGGAGGCAGCCAATGTCTAAGAATCCCTATGAAACGACTGCGGCGGTTATTTATGAAATTATCGAAGAGTCTCCGACTATTCGTACTCTACGGTTGCGCCCGGAAAAACCGATGCCTTTTCGCACCGGTCAATTTATGGAGGTGACTGTGCCGGGTATTGGCGAGGGACCTTTTACGCCTTCATCTTCGCATTATATTGCCGATACCCTGGATTTTACGATTATGAAAGCCGGATTCGTAACTGAATATATTCATCGAACCAAAGTCGGCGATCGTCTGGGTTTGCGTGGGCCTTATGGCAAGGGTTATCCCCTGACGCAATTCAAAGGCAAGGACGTTTTGATCATGGGCGGGGGAGTCGGGATGGCACCGACGCGTTCGCTCTTTCTGACGTTATTACATGACATTAATGATTACAACAGCATTACCTTTTTGGCTGGTGCTCGCACTCCGGCCGATATGATTTATAAAGATCAAATTGCCGAGTGGCGCAAAATCCCAAAAGTCACTATTCTGTGTTCAGTTGATAAAGTTCCGGAAGGTCAAAGCTGGGACGAAGAGGTCTGTTTAGTAACAAAATTGCTGAGTAAAATTTCTATTGATCCGCATAATAATCCGGTGGTTGTCTGTGGTCCGCCGGTGATGATGAAATTTGGCACGTTCGATTTGCTGAAATATGGTTATCCACCGCAGAATATTTATTTATCTATGGAAAAGAAAATGTACTGCGGAATCGGGCAATGTCGTCATTGTGTAATGGGTCCGTATTTTGCCTGTAAAGATGGCCCGGTTTTTACTTATGAACAGATTAAAGACGAGGAGAATATTTGGGAATGAAACGTTTATTTATTGACATTCCAATGTTATATGAGGCGGGTGACGCAGTGCAAAAAATTGAGTGCGAGTACCTTTATCATCGCCATAACGATGGGCAGTTTAGTCTGCTGGAAATCGCCGAATTTGCGGTCTATTGTCGTCAATGCCAGGACGCCTTTTGCGTAACCGTCTGTCCCAAAGAAGCTCTCGAACGCACCGAATCCGGCTTGATCAAACGTTGGAATATGCGTTGTGTCGGTTGTAAATCCTGCACGCTGGCTTGCCCGTTCGGGACGATTTTTCCAGAGGTTATTAATTACGTGACCGGCAAGTGCGACTTTTGCCTGAATCAACTGCAGGATAATCCGGAATACGTTCCACTTTGCGCCAAAACCGCGCCGCTAAATAGTATTCGGATGGAAGAAATTATTCAGGAGGAGCCATCTGCCCAGATTTTTCTATATGGTGAACATTTGGCTATCAAAAGCCCGAGCTGGCGACATAAGGAGGAGAAAGTATGACGGGATGGGTATTTTTTTATCTATTAGTCTTTCCAGGATTATTGTTTAGTGCGGTTCTGGGATTATTAGTCGGGTGGGTTGATCGCAAAGTCAGCGCGCGGGTGCAATTTCGCGTTGGCCCGCCGCTTTTCCAGAATTTCAACGATTTTTTCAAATTACTCGGCAAAGAAACTATAATAGTAAAGGAAAGCCTGCATTCTCTTTTTGTGTTGTCGCCGCTGGTAGCATTTGGCGTAACGACGTTAATCACGACAATGCTGGGCGTCGCCCTTTTTTATGGAATTGGCTTTGGCGGTGACTTGCTGGTGATAATGTACTTATTGATGATTTATTCGGTTATGGTCATTCTGGGCGGATCGGCTACCGGCAATGTCTATTCCAGTCTCGGGGCGGGGCGCGAGATCAAACTGCTTCTTGCCGACGAACTGGCTTTCATTTTAGTTTGCCTGGTGCCGATAATTAAATCGGGCTACCACATAAAACTTGAGGAAATACTCAGCGCTCAGGTGGCGGAGGGAATGTTCATCGGCTCGTTTTCCGGAGCTCTGGCATTCATTGTCGGGCTTTTATGTATTCAAGCTAAAATGACTCTGCCGCCGTTTCATATTCCGGAAGCCGAAACTGAAATTGTCGAAGGTCCTCTGATGGAATATTCCGGGCCATTGCTCGGTTTCTGGAAATTGAATCAAGCTATGCAGTGGGTGGCATTTCCATTTTTATTAATTTTGTTATTTCTCGGTGGATTTAGCGAAATCGGCTGGGGCGCTTTATGGTCGGTATTGAAATATCTCGGAATCGTCGTAGTGATGGTTTTGATTAAAAATACCAATCCGCGCGTTCGGATTGATACAGCGCTAAAATTTTTCTGGAAATATCTGACGCCAGTGGCTTTGCTGGCGGTCATTTTAGCGGTTTTAGGAGTTTGATATGGGATGGTATAAACGTCGTTTATCGAAATCGCTGTGGGTTTTTCACGTCAGCGGCTCACCCTGCAACAACTGCGACATCGAAATCCTGGATTTACTGACGCCGCGCTACGATGTCGAGCGTTTCGGCATCAAATTGGTCGGTTCAGTGCGGCACGCCGATGTGCTTCTGGTGACGGGTGTGTTCAATAAAAAAGTAGCGCCCAAGATTAAAAAGCTCTATGAACAAGCACCCAAACCGATTTTCGTAGTGGCGGTAGGTACTTGCGTTTCCGGCGGTTGTTGTTTCAAAGATAGCTACAATATTGTGCCGTCACGAGAAGCGGTCATACCGATTGACCTTTACATTCCGGGCTGTCCGCCCAAGCCGGAAGCCATGATTGCCGCGGTAGCGAAACTGATAGGAGTGCTGAATGGATGAGTTGAATAAGATAAATCTGGATCGTACTTTCTATTATTAAATATTAAGGAAAGGCGATGTCCACTGACAATAAACATATAGCCATAAGTGTAATTACCACTATCTTGCTGATCGCCGCGCTGCTCTGCGCCATGTCCTGCGATAAGTGTCCGACTGAGCCGGAGTTTCCTGAATTCCGGATTGAAATCTCCGCTGATTTTGTAGGAGCATCCAGAGTCCGTCTTTTAGTCAGCGTATCCGATTCCGGTGACGTCCGCGAGTTTGGAATCAAGCGGAACGGAGAAGTCGTTAGCAAATATCAACTTTCCGGAAAGGACACACTGGTAACTGATGTTACGGCTAATCCGGCAACCGCCTATCAATACAAAGGCGTTATCTATTATGATGGGAAGGAGATAGATTCTTCGGAGGTGATCAATCTGACGACCCTTGATACGACCAGCCACGAATTGGAATGGACAATATTCCGGTTTGGATATATTGGCAGTTACTTGCGGGATGTGTTTATCGTATCGGAAGATGATATCTGGGCGGTGGGATTCATCGAGACCGAAGAGACTATTCATAATGACACACTCGATCCTTACAACGCTGTGCACTGGAATGGAGAAGAGTGGGAGTTGAAAAGAATATACTATTCAGACTATGTTTTAGCAGGTCAGGCAGTATTCGGTTTTAATAATACAGAAGTGATCGTTGTTGCAGGGGGAACATTTATATGGGATGGAAATTCTTTTTTTTCTTTAAATACTCCGATTGGAATCTTTACTGGATCAGTAACACGTCTTTGGGGTGTTGACTCTGATTATTTTTATTATGTAGGCAGAAATGGCAACTTGGTATTATATAGAGATACTATATGGTCAAGAATCAACATTAATACTGCTCTAACTATTAATGATATTTTTGGACTTTCAGGAAATTTGATATACATGGTTGGCAGTAATCAGGATAACTGGTCTAGTAATTTTATCATTTATGAAGACGGTCAGATCAGGAATATAGATTTTCCGGATACCTGTATGCAGGCGGTTTATGCGACAGCCTGTAATGACGTTTATCTGGTCGGCGAAGGCATGCTCTATTATGATGACAGGAAGATTAACGATTGGCCGTTACCGGGCGAGGTTCCGCGAAATCTTCTACAGTCTATTCGTGGTAATGGTCCTAATGACCTCTTTCTGGCCGGACACCTGGGTACGGTTATTCATTACAATGGGAATACGTGGAGATATTACGAGGACCTTTTTGAGGCAAATACTCTTTATGCAATTTCAGTAAAAAATGATTGTATCGTGGCTGTGGGACTTGGAAACCAACAAGGAATTATTTATCATGGTCGAAGAGAAAAAAAGTAGGAGGATATTATGAAGATTAAGAGTATTATTTTTTTCATAGTGATTTCATGTGCTTCTCGCTTGTTTTGTGTAACTGGAGAATATACATTTAGAGCTATTAACCTTCCGGATGGATGGTATGACGTCATCAGCTTTAAAGCTGAGAAAGTTTCAACTGTCTTCGATTGTAACCACGAACCTACCAATCTATACAATGGTGCTATAGTATCTACACCATTAACCTATAATCAGGATCATATATATGGGTGCTTTGATTGGTTTAACGATGATGATGGCCATCCCAAGTTAGCTTATGGATTGTATAAAATTAGTGTTCAATACGCAGGTAAAAGTGCTTATTTCTATTTTGATCTTCGGGATTGTTACTATTCAGAATGTGGAATTGATCCTCCGACACCATTCACCTCTTATCCTTTGGATATGTACTTTAACTATGATTTTGACGACGACAAGTTTTACAAGGCAAGTGGGGAAATAGTACCTATACCTATATCCAATGGTTCAACAGTTGGAATTTGGTTAAATCAAGTTGGGGGCGATCCACCGGGACCATGTACGGACTGTTTTAATCCAAAAGTATATCTGAAAAATCAATATGCATCAAATATTAATTTTGGACGTTTGGTGATAGATGAAACTAAGTATATTAATTCTGGCGAATTTGTGAATTTACCAATTAATACGAGTCATATTGTTAGATCAGAACAAGATAAGTATATCGTTGATAATGATTCTACTCAACAACATCATTGGAACGAAGATGAGACTAATATATCTTTTAAGAGAAATATTTCTATAAACAATTGGACTATGTATGAAGAATCAAATTTTATTGATCTTATTCCCTGCATACTCAAGACCAATTCTTTAACCGGTGGCATTTGCACGATCCCTATCGAATTTAGAGATCCCTGGCTGGTCGAATCAAACTACACCCGACCCAACACTTATCGTACTTATGGTTCGCCGTTCTACCCGGGAAATGGATATGGAGTTTTCCCAAACCAGAAAAAAACGCCAGAGAATCCAAATGCTTATGTTTATTCTATTAAGGTTCCATCTTACTTTGATGATGTTGATCTGATTTCAGTTTTCAGTCATTGGTCGGTAAATCCTTCTGATGGCGTCGAGTTAGATGTGGATTCACCCGAAACTGATGTAGTATTCAAGACTTCCGGGGTAGTCGTTACGGCTAATTTCTATCAGTATCGGCGCTCCGCCTTTCAAGGCAGTATTCCGATTGACCTGACCTTAAATGGTAATATTAATGTAGTCGGTGATGTAAATATCACAGAAGCCGGTAATGTAGTCGTGCAACCATCAACTGTTTTTAAAATAGCGCAGAATAAGATAATTAGAGTATACGGTGACTTCACGGCCAGTGGAAGTGGGATTTTTTTTAAACCCGTCGATCCCAATTACACGATCAAGAACTACTGGAAAGGCATCTACACATACAGTACCGGCAAAACCGTCTTGAATAACGTCCGCGTCGAGGGTGCTAATTATGGATTGTACATTTATTATGGTAGGGGCTATGTGTACAATTGCACTTTCTACAATAATAATTATGGTCTGCGGATTTTATACCCTAACAGTTCCTTTAATATATATCAATGTACTTTTACCAATAACAATACTGCGGCTTATTCTAGTAGCGCCAATGTTCTCGTTGCCAACAGTGCTTTTAGCAATAACACTTATGGCCTGAAAACTTATAGTAGTACAGGAAATATATTAAGCAATGTATTTTCCAATAATTCACAAGGCATCGCAATATATTCTGGTAGTTTAGATTTTTCCACCTCGACTAAAAACCAAAGTTATATCAATAATACAATCCAGAATAACAGCCAGTACGGTATATATATCGGTAGTAGCGCCTATCCCACACTGGGTGAATACTATGTTGATTCGAAAGGTTACACTCATGGCGGATTCAATTTATTTTCACGAGGTACCGGAGCTTATGATGTCTATAGTCTGTATGCATCATCTATTGATGCCAGGATGAATTGGTGGGCGTCCAACGCTAATCGATATGGTAATTTTCTAATTGCACCTACGGCAGATGATGGCGGCTTACTTAAAACGGTATCTCAATATTCTATAGAAAACGGACAAGATCAGATCATATTTCAGGAAACTATGTCTCAAGCGAGCCAATTGATTTCAGATAGTCTATTTAACGAAGCAATAGCCGTCTATAGAACGATAATTTCGGATTACCCACATTGCTTAGAGTCAGCATTTGCTTTAAATGGCATCGTTTATAGTTATTATTGTCTGCAACATCCCGAAAAAATTCTATCTGAGTTGGAATCATTGCTTCTTACTAATAAAGGTAACTTGGTTGAAATATTTATAAAAGATTTTATCTCAATGGAATATATTAAAAACGAACGATTTATTGAGGCGTCAAATTTACTTGATGAATTGTTGATTGATTATGAAAAATACGAAATGGATGAACATGCCGCATATACACTTTTGAATAAAACTTACTTACAACAGTACCTAAAAAATAATTTGTCTATAGGGAAAAAAGGAGAAACGACGGCCCAATTTAACTCAGTAGAATGTCTGGCATTACTATTTTCAAAATATCCAAATTCTATAGCAGCTTCATTGGCTAAAGAGGAGTTTGTTAATGATTTTATTATTGATGTACCTTTACCAGAAAAAGCGGAGGTATTATTAGCCGATCATCGGATCTATCCTAATCCCTTTAATCCTAAAACGACTATTTCATTCGATCTTCCCGAGCAAACTGTAGTTGAGATTATTGTTTACGACCTGATGGGGCGCGAGGTCTGGAAATCGGCGAAGACTAATTATTATGCCGGAACCTATTCGGTTATCTGGAATGGCGTCAATCATTCCGGGCAACCGGTCGGAACCGGGATATATCTCGTCCGGCTGAATTCCAACAAATATACCGCAACGCAAAAAGTGTTACTGATGAAATGAAAATGGAGATATTAATGGATGAATACACGCAATTTATGGAATTAATGGGCGACAAGGTTACGCAGGTAATCGAAAAACCGCGCCGGCTCTATTTTGTGGTATCCAATGAAAATATACAGGAAATTGCCCGGTATTTGTTCGTTACGCTTGGCTGTCGGCTCTCGACCGCTACTGCTCAAGAAACCTATCACGGTCTCGAAATCCTGTATCATTTTTCGCACGACGCCAGCGGTTGCTATTATTGCCCACGGGTGGTTTTAACTGACAAGAAGAATCCAAAGGTTAATACCATCACCGATATCGTGACCGGTGCACTGTGGATCGAACGCGAGATATTCGATTTATGGGGTATCGAGTTTAGCGGGCATCCGCGTATGGAACAACTCCTGACGTTGAATAGTCCGGAAAATCCTGACAGACCGTTACGCTTCGGGAGGTCGTTATGACCGAAAACAAGATTCCGCTTGGTCCATTTCATCCACTATTGGAAGAAGCCGAGTACTTCGAACTGAAAGTGGACGGTGAGACGGTGGTTGATATTGATATGGAAATCGGCTGGATGCACCGCGGACATGAGTTCATCAGCGAATCCAAGACTTTTACCCAATCTATTTATCTAGTTGAAAGAATTTGTGGCATCTGCTCGACTTCGCATCCGCTTGCCTGCGTACATGCTATCGAGGACATTGATAATATCGAAATTCCACTGCGAGCGCGCTATATCCGCACCTTAATTGGCGAACTGGAACGGATTCATAGTCATTTATTGTGGTTGGGGCTGGCGGGGCATTTTATCGGATTTGATACGCTTTGGATGTGGGCTTGGAAATATCGCGAGCCAATTCTGGAAATGTTCGAGGCTATTACCGGAAACCGCAATCATTACGGTATGATGCGCGTCGGTGGCGTTGCCCGCGATGTTGATTCCGCTATTATACCGAAATTACTGAAAATTCTGGACAATGTTGACCGCAAGATGGATATGCTCGCCAAAGCCGCGCATGACGATCCGGTATTGAAGTCGCGCTTGAAAGGCGTCGGTGTGCTTACCAAAGCCGATGCCATTGCCTACTGTGCCGTTGGGCCGGTAGCGCGCGCATCCGGGGTGGCGATTGATGTTCGTAAAGACGAGCCGAGTGATGCGTATGATCTGGTTGAATTTGACGAAATTGTAAGGTCGAATGGTGATGTTTACGATAAACTGGTGCTACGGATTCTGGAAATTCTGGAATCTAGTAAAATTGTTCGTCAATGTCTGGAAAAATTAAAAGTAGTCACAGGACCGATTCTGAATAATGTCAAGGAAATAACGCCTGGCGAAGGAATTGGTCGCTATGAAGCACCGCGCGGCGAAGTTTTTCATTATATTCGATCGGATGGCAGTAACCGACCGGTTAGACACAAAGTGCGTGCCCCCAGTTATGTGAATATTCCGACTTATATGGCTTCCTGCAAGGGGATTCCGGTTGCCGATGCATTAATTACTTTAGCCGCCGTGGATCCGTGCTACTGCTGTACGGAGCGGGCGCTGAGAGTGATTGATCCCCTGAACCGGCCTTGTGAGATTGACTTGCTGAAGCTTTCACGTGCCAAAACCGAACAAATCCGGAGGGAAAGTTATGCCGAATAATTTGATTTTGATGGTGACATTGCCGATAGTTATCGCGGTGTTGAATACATTTCTCCCAACGATTTTGAAGAAAGTGTTGACCTTTCTCGGGCTGGGCTATTTGCTATATCTGTGTTACGATTTATTTACTGGAGCGGCGGAAGCGGTTTACCTTTTCGGTCAACCGATTCTGGGAATGGATAAAATGGCGCTGTTTGCCCTGATTTTTATTCAAGTGATGAGTTTTATTATTTTGGTTTTTTCACTGAAGGGCGTTGATAAGGGCATCGAACGCGGATTTTTTATTCTGTATCCAATGACAGTCGGCATTAGTAATGGAATTGTTCTGAGTGTCAATACTTTTGGCTTACTGATTTTCTGGGGACTTTCTGGTTTGATGTTGTATTTGTTTGGTCTATTGGGACAGACTTCCAGCGCGCCGCAAACCGCCAAGAAAACTTTCATTATCGTCGGTGGGAGCGATGTTTTTCTGATTCTCGGATTGATTCTAATCTGGTTTTTGGGGGCGAATAATTCCTGGGGTTTATGGAATACTCAGGTAGTTCTGAGCGGAGGTCTGGCTTACGTTGCCTTCTTCAGTATTCTGATTGCGGCTTTTGCCAAAGCCGGTGGATTTCCGTTTCATACCTGGTTGCCGGATTTTAGCCAGGATGCGCCGCTGGAAAGTGTGGCTTTTTTACCGGCTTCGCTGGATAAATTAGTTGGAATTTATCTGCTGGCGCGGCTGTCAGTTTCATTATTTGTAGTTAACCTCAACATTCAGATGATTTTAATATCGCTGGGCGCTCTTACAGTAATTTGTGCCGTAATGATGGCGTTGATTCAACATAATGGTCGGCGCCTGCTTGGTTACCATGCCGTCAGTCAGGTCGGTTATATGATTATTGGAGTTGGTAGTGGGAGTGTGATTGCTTTTATCGGCGGTTTATTTCATATGGTTAACCATACGATTTACAAATCAACACTTTTCCTGACGCTTAATTCAGTAGAGAAGCAGACCGGAACCGCTAATCTGGATGAATTGGGAGGTTTGGGTCGCAATATGCCGCTGACATTCATCGCGGCTTTGACCGGGGCGCTGGCGATTTCGGGAATTCCGCCGCTAAACGGTTTTTACTCGAAATGGTTGATCTACCAGGGATTGATCGAAAAAATGCAGAATTTGACAGCCGGTTATCAAATCTGGCTCTTGGTTTGCCTGATACTGGCGGTTTTTGGAAGCGCATTGACCTTAGCCAGCTTTATGAAGTTCATTCATGCTATTTTTCTCGGGAAACGTCCCAAGAAATGGAAGGATGTTAAAGAGGCGCCTTTCAATCAGTGGTTTTCCGTGGGTGTATTAGCCTTGTTATGTGTTGTTTTTGGATTATTCGCTAAGCCTTTGCCGATCGGGAAATTTATTGCGCCGATAATATCCGAACTTGGTTTACCGATGCCGGTAGTTCTTGGCTCATATGAACCGGTGCAGTTGTTTCTGCTGTTTGGTACGGCATTCCTGCTGGGTTTAGTTATTTATCTGCTGGTCAAGAACGTTCGGTTTGACGAAAATTACCTTGGCGGGATGCCGTCTCTGGAAAAATTCCGCATTGCCGGGACTGAGTTTTATAATGAAATCAGAAATATGTCTCCTTTGAGGTCAATTTACAATGCGGCTGAAAAGAAGTATTTTGATGTTTACGATCTGGGAGTCCGCGGTTCTTTGAGTTTTTCCGGACTTCTAAAGCGTCTGCACAGCGGTCAGCTACTGGACTATAATCTCTGGATAATTATCGGGATGTTAATTCTGCTCTGGGTGGCGTGGTAATGTTAAAATTTGATTTTTTATGGAGGAATAAATGCCGACTGAAACGTGGTTGATTTTCATTTTGGGATTTATGTTAGTTGGTTCGATTGCGGCGCTCGAAATCAAGGACTTGCTATCGGCTATTATTGCGGTGGGAATTGTCGGGTTGGGACTGTCTATGGCATTTTTGCTTTTACAGGCGCCCGACCTGGCAATTGTCCAGTTTCTATTCGAGATTTTTGCGATAGTGATAATGGTGCGAGCCTTTATGAAACCGGGATATCATTTCAGTGATACGAAATCCAAACCTACGGGTAGAACAATTATCGTAATGGCAGTTCTGGTTGCCATTTTTATATTAAGCATCAATGTTTTCAAAGCTTTGCCGCCCTTTGGCGAGCCACTGATGACCACTTCGCAACACTATTTGGAAAATGCCGCCAGAGAAACCGGTTCAGCCAATATCGTGGCTTCGATAGTTCTGGATTACCGCGGTTATGATACGCTGGGAGAAGCCACCGTATTATTCGTAGCGGTTTTAGGAACGCTGACTATTCTAAGGGTGAAATCGAATAAGAAAAAAGAAGAGGAAGGCGAAAAATGAAACAAGAACCTGGTTTAACATTAATCGCCAAAACCGTGACGCGGGTCAGTGTCTGGTTGATCATTCTCTACGGAATCTATATAATTTTGCACGGTCATTTGAGTCCCGGCGGCGGTTTTGCTGGCGGGGTAGTGATCGCACTCGCATTTCTCAACGTTATGTTGACCTATGGTCGCGAAACAGTTACGCACTGGGTTGATGTAGAATTTTTACACGATTTGGACCCAGCCTGCGGTGCGATGTATGTAGCAGTTGGCATTTTAGGAATTTCCATCAGTGGTAGTTTTTTAGCCAATTTTTTAAGTAAAGGGACGCTTTTTAATCTGCTCAGTTCCGGGAATATTCTATTATTGAATATTATAATCGGAATCAAGGTGGCTATGGGATTGTTCACTGTAGTCTGGACACTGGCGATTTTTCGCATGAACGAGGGAGGTGAAAAATGATCGTTTATCTGTTATGTTTTGCAATATTACTTGTCGGTATTTATGGCTTGTTGGTTAAACGCGACCTGGTTCGTCTTATTATTGCCTCCGGGATTACGGGCTACGCCACTAATTTGATGCTGGTTTTATTCGGATACAAAAGGGGAGCGATTTATCCGATTTTGGAAAAAGGCAAAGCCGTCAGCGAACGAGTGATGGTTGACCCTTTGCCGCAGGCGTTGGTGTTGACTTCGATCGTCATTGAACTTGGTATAACGGCTATGCTGGTAGCGCTTGCCATCCGATTATTCGAGAAAAATAAAACATTTGATATTACTAAAATCAAGAGGTTATCAGGATGATTCTCCCATTTTTTATCATAATTCCATTATTGACAGCTTTTATTATTACCTTAATTGCCGGAGAGCGAGACAATTGGGCGGTAATTCTCTCGATTCTCGCTGTGGTTTCACTTCTAATTCTTTCGGTGTATTGTTTTGTTTCGTTGAATGGGCGCACTCTGGTTTATGAAATGGGTCGGTGGCAAGCGCCAATAGGCATTATACTGGCGGTTGATGCTCTTTCAGCCTTTATGCTGATGATTGTCAGTATTATTGCGCTAACGGCGATTATGTTTTCGGTGCAGTATATTAGAAATTTATCGCCGTCCTGGAAGTATTACGCTTTATTTATGTTGCTGACGGGTGGAATGAACGGCGTTATAGCGACTGGCGATTTATTCAATCTGTTTGTTTTTGTCGAAATCACGCTTTTCGCGGCTTACGGGCTGGTGGCTTATGGTAACCGCGCGGAGGAATTTGAGGCGTCCTTCAAATATGCTATTATGGGTTCAATTTCATCAACCTTAGTGCTAGTAGGTATTGGGATAATTTATTCGGCAACCTCAACCTTGACGATGGCTTTGATCGCTGAGCGTTTGCCGCAAAATCCAACCGTGATGTATTGGAGCGGTGGACTATTTGTGGCGGCTTTCGGGCTGAAAGCCGCTATTATGCCGTTTCACGCCTGGTTGCCGGATGCACATTCTTCCGCACCGGCGCCGATCTCGGCGATGCTTTCCGGGGTATTGATAAAAGCCCTGGGTGTGTATGTGCTTATCAGGCTTTTTTTCAATGTCTTTGGCGAGATGCCAGTGTTCAGCGAAGTTTTTCTAGTTCTGGGTACCGTTTCGATGGTTATAGGGGTTTTCTTGGCTCTGGGTCAATGGGATGTTAAACGTCTGCTTGCCTATCATAGCATTAGCCAGATCGGGTACATTATTATCGGTGTGGGGTTAGGAACGACTTTAGGTCTATTAGGTGCTGTTTTTCATCTTTTGAATCACGCCATATTCAAAGCTTTGTTGTTTTTGAATGCCGGTTCGCTGGAAATGGCATTGGGTACGCGTGATTTGCGTCAGATGGGCAAAGTCTCCAAAGCTTTGCCGGTGACGTCGTTTACTTCGATGGTGGCTTCGCTTTCGATTTCAGGAATACCACCGTTCAATGGTTTCTTTAGCAAATTGATAATTTTCATCGCCGCCATCCAGGTCGGTCGTCCGGTGGTGGCGTTTTTAGCCGGACTCGGCAGTTTGCTGACGTTAGCTTCATTTATGAAAGTTCAACGTTATGGTTTTCATGGCGAGAAAACAGTTACTGCCGATCAAGCTAAAGTAGGATGGGGTATGCGAGCGGCTATGATTGTGCTGGCGATACTTTGTCTGGCAACCAGTGCTCTGGTGATTCCTGGTGTCCGGGAAGTGACCCTCGATCCAGTGGTAGAAGTGATTATGAATAAAACCGGCTACATAACGCGGGTGTTAGGGAGGTGAAAATGACCATCAAGAATCGTAGTCGCGTCATTGTGTTTGTGCTTTCGTTTTTGGTTTGGTTGGCATTGACAGATATAAAAGACATACAGGAAGTAGTCGCAGGCTTAATAGTGGCATTTCTGGTTAGTTTAATCGCTGGGACATTTCTGGTTACGACGGAAAAGAGCCGGCATCCGGTTCGACGCTTTTTTATGGGAATTGTCTATTTATTCAAATTTTTATGGGAAATGATTAAAGCCAATATTCACGTGGCATTGATTGTTATCAACCCCACTTTGCCAATTAAGCCTGGCATTATCAAAATCAAGAGTAATTTAACCAAAGATTCGGCCTTAACTGTATTAACGAATTCCATCACATTGACACCGGGTACTCTGACGGTGGACATTAATCCAGAAACTCGTGAAATTTACATTCATTGTATCGAGGTTGAATCAACCGCTATTGATGAAAATACTCGTTCCATCGGCGGGCGTTTTGAAAAGCTTATCAGGGAGGTTTTCGAATGAGAATTCTGAGATGGGTGATTGGATTGGTTCTAATCGGCGCCTTTATGTATGCTAATTTTTTCATTTACACGGGTTCGATTTATATCAAATTAATAAACGTTATTCTCTTTAGCGCCTTATTCGTGGTATACCGAGTCATTGTCGGGCCGACTGCCGCCGACCGGATTGTGGCGGTAGATATTCTGGGAATATTAATTGTCGGTATGCTGGCGCTACTAGGCTTGTATTATGATCAGTCCTTCTTTATGGATATTGGATTAATCTGGGCGCTTTTGAGCTTTATTGCTTCGCTGGCGTTTGCCAAAGTATTAGAAGGGAGGTCGCTCGATGATTAGAACGTTAATTGGCATGGCGTTTATCCTGATTGGGGTAACTTTTGATTTTCTGGGAGTATTAGGGCTGGTGCGTTTGCCGGATGTTTATAATCGTCTGCAGGCGGCTACCAAATGCGTGACGTTCGGCTCAGCTGGTTTACTATTTGGAGTTTTCATTCTCCAGGGCTTCAATAGTTTCGGTTTTAAAGTGTTGATAGGGATTGTATTTATTTTCCTGACTTCGCCAGTGGCGGCGCACGTCATAGCGCGAGCGGCACATCGCAGTGGCATCAAGTTGACTAAAGAAACCGTCGTTGATCAGTATCAAGAAGACCATGAATTAAAGGAATAGGGGAGACTGTTATGTTTCTGCCGAAATTAAGAGAATTAAACGAAGCCTTGCGGTCGCTTTTTTCATTACCATTTACTACTAAGTTTCCGGCTAAACCGCATCAACCGGCGGATGGTTTCCGCGGATTCCCGGAATATCATCAAGAATTTTGCGTTGGTTGCGGCACCTGCGCTCAGGTTTGTCCGACGAGCGCTATTTCCGTTACGGACGATATTGTCGCTCGCAAGCGCATTATACGGGTTGATTATACGGCCTGTGCTCAGTGCGGCCAGTGCGAGGAAAAATGTATCACAGGTAAGGGCATTCAACTTTCGAAAAATTATTTGCTTGCTATCTCGGATTTAAAAGATCAAGCCGTCTATAATTCCGTGGAGAAAAATCTAGCTCTCTGTGAAGCCTGCGGAACTAAAATTGCCTGCTTCGATCATCTCCTTTTTGTTAAAGAACGGTTAGGAGCGAAATCGTATGCTAATCCGAATTTGCTTCTGGTAACTCAACAACAATTTAGCGAAATCCCCGACTCGCACGTGAAAGACCGCCTGCGCCGCGAAGATTACGTTAAAATGGTTTGTCCCAAATGTCGCCATAAAATCGTCGTAAAAGATGAATTTTAATGATTTAAAGAAAACTTTAGCCGTTTATCATAGCGACCGAATAATTTTTGTAGGATTAGGTAATCCGGATTGTGGCGATGATGGCGCGAGCCAATTATTGCTGAATGAATTGAGGCACAGTGAAGAATTCAAAGGGGCGAAATTCATTTTTGCCGGAACTAATCCGGAAAATTATTTGCAAAAAATCACTGACAAAAATCCGCAGGCTGTGGTCTTTGTTGATGCCGCCCATTTTCAGGACAAGCCCGGAACGGTAAAATTCCTGGAAGCAAAACAGCTGAAACCGTCCGATTTTAGTACTCACGCCTTTTCGATTGGCCTAATCACCGACTATTTGACTTGCGAAAACCCCTGTGCAATTTATTATCTCGGAATCCAACCGCAAAATACTAGTGTCGGGCAACCGCTATCCGATTCGGTAAAAGCCGGGCTTAAGCATTTTTTCTCATAAAGTTAGAAAAATAAATATGGCTACCAACGAACCCTATAAATTAATTCTGCCTTTTCATACGCTTGAAACGATGCAGACTAGAATCAGCTGGCTGGTAAACCTGCGCTGGATAGGCATAATCAGTTTATTAGGGATAATTCCGATTGCCGAACAAGTTTTGAAATTCAGTCTGGGATTTCCGCAGATTTATACTCTGACGGTGGTTTTTATTGTTCTCAATGTGACCTATTTTTTTATATGTAAGTATTTCAAATTTGTCAATTTCGGGCAGGAAATCGCCTTTACCGAAATCCAGATAATTTTTGATTTTGTTCTGATTTCGTTTGTGGTTCATTATACGGGCGGTATTGACAATCCGTTTTATTTCATTTACCTCGTGCATATTATCATTTCAGGGATTCTTTATCAGGGCATCTGGCCTTATATCAATGCCACGGTAGCGGCGTTCTTGTTGACTTTGTGGTCGGGACTCGAATATTTCAAAGTAGTCAATGTCTATTCGCTGAGCGGTTCACCAGCTCCTTTAAAAGTATATTTGGTATCCTTAGCCGCCTTCTATATTTTGATTTACACGGCTACCTATGTAATCAAAGATATCGTCTCCGGCTACCGAATGCTGAAAAGAGTGATTGACCAAAAAAGCGAATTGCTCGAACAAACTATGCTGGAACGCGATAAAATGTTTCGTTTCACGGCGCATGAACTCAAATCACCGTTGACTACTATTCGCAGTATGCTGGCTGTCATTGATGAAGTTTATTCCGATAGTATGCAACCAGAATTGAAGGACATGGTCGAGCGAGCTGTACGACGCACTGATCAGGTTTTGATGATGGTCAAAGAAATGATTGAGGTAACGCAGTACCGATATGGCTTGATGGAACAAAAGCTGGATAAGGTGAATTTTCAAGAATGGATTGACAAAGTCGTCGAACAACAGCAGATTTATGCCACTAATAAAAAAATTGCATTGACGGTTAAGAAATTATCTCAATCACCAGCGATTTATATAGACACGGTCAGCCTGGAGAAGGTGCTTTCTAACTTAATCAATAATGCCATTCGCTATAGCCCCGCCGGAGCCGAGGTAACGATTTTACCCTTTGTAAAACATCAATGTTTCGGATTTTGTGTAAGGGATACCGGGATCGGTATTGCTCCGGATGAACTGCCTAAAATTTTTGAGGAATTCTATCGCAGTGCTAATGCTCGTGAAATGGAAAATCTGGGGACCGGTTTAGGATTGAGCCTCGTCAAACAAATCGTCGAAAAATATAACGGCAAAATATTTGTCGAGAGTAAAATAGGGCAAGGGAGCACCTTTACCGTCGAAATGCCCTATTTAAATTTGCAAATTAATCCAAAATGATATATTTTTTGACTCGTTGTGTTACAAATATGAAAATGTTGCTACGAGGTGAATATGGCTGGCTTGATTAGATTCGGAGTTTCTCTACCGGAAGACCTGCTTTTACGCTACGACAATGAAATTCAACGCAGAGGCTACTCTAATCGTTCGGAAGCCTTGCGTGACCTAATTCGGGAATTTTTAGTCCAGAAGGAAGTTGATTCCGATGCCGAGGTTGTCGGAACATTAACCTTGATCTACGATCATCATGTTGCTGATTTGGCGGCAAAACTGAAGTCTATGCAACACGAGTCATACCAGAATATTATGGCGAATATTCATTTTCATCTCGATCAGCATAACTGTCTCGAGGTAATCGTACTGCGCGGTCGGTGTTCATTAATACAGAATATAGCCGAGCGGCTGATCGGTTTGCGCGGGGTAAAACATGGCAAATTGACCTTTACATCAACAGGGAAAAACCTACCGGGTTTATAACATCAGAGATTAAAAAATGACAATTAAATATGCGTTAAAATATTTTTCATTAATTACCTTAATGGCAGTGAGTTTAAGCTCCGCGGCGATTTATACCGATACGCTGAAAGTTTTTCCATTCGATCCGGTAGTGGTAACCGGATCGCGCACTGCCATCAATCGGCATGAACTGCCGGTTGCTATCACGGTCATCCCCGAGAATGTATTGAGCGAACAAAGTGGGGCGCCGCTTCTGGATTTGTTATCCGAAAATGTGCCGGGATTGTTTATCACGAGGCGGACGAATCTTGGATATGGATTGAGCAGTGGTGCTGGTGGTCAGATTTCTATGAGAGGTATCGGTAGTTTTCCGACTACTCAGGTATTGGTTTTGATAGATGGCCGCCCGGACATTATGGGACTTTTCGGACATCCCCTGGGCGATGTTTATTTTGCTGAAAATGTCAAAAAAGTCGAGGTTCAACGCGGTCCGGCTTCCCTTTTATATGGTTCAAATGCGATGGGTGGAGCGATTAATATCATCACGGATCATAAGTCCGAGCCGGGTTACCATTTGCGGATGCCAATACGATTCGGCAGCTTTAATTCACATCAATTGAATCTGCATCAGTCATACGAGAGAAAAAACTGGGGAGTCTCGGGAACGGTCGGAGCGGTTAGCAGTAATGGTTATAGAACAGATGGTCGGGACGATTATTCCAATCAAAACGGCATAGCAGAGGCTCATTGGCAAATTGGCAATGCCTGGCGGGCAGATGTCAATGCCTATTTTTCGAATATGGAAATTTATGATCCGGGGCAAACTGACAATACTTTTAGCAATCATCGCTATGATATCAAACGGCGCGGTGGCGATCTGACTTTTAATCACAGTCTGGCGAAGTTGACCAGCGATTTAAAATTGCATTATAATTATGGACATCATGATATTGATGATCCGAATAAATACATATCGGATGATTACACAGCCGGTTTGATATTGACGGAAACATTTTATAAATCTGAAAAGTCACGAGTAATGGTCGGGATAGATTTGCGTCAGTACGGCGGCAAAGCCTGGTTGGATTCGACCTGGAAAAAGCACAACGTCGCCGAACAAAGCCTCATTACTCAATTTAATCGAAAGTTATTTTCATTGGTTAATCTTGATGGCGGATTGCGCTATACTCATCATTCGGTCGCTGGTGCAGAATGGATACCAGCCCTCGGTATGGCTCTCCATCTACCAGAAGGTTGGTATCTTAAAACTCAATTCGCCAGAGGCTATCGCAATCCGACGATCAATGAACTTTATTTATTTATGCCGTCAACCACCGATTTAAAACCAGAACTATCGACCAACCTGGAGTTGATCGTCGAGAAGGAAATCATTGGTTGGTTAACGACGTCTCTATCATTATATCATACGAAAGCCGAGAATTTGATTGAAAAGGGCTGGGTCTCCGGTATGCCGATTTACCAAAATCGGGGTGAAGTGGTTTTAAAAGGTATCGAATGGGAAGGGCAATTAATTATCACCTCTAATTTTTCCACTTCCTGGACGATGAGTGTTAATACCGCTTCCCAGAAAGTTAGCGGCAATCCCGGTCAAAAATGCGATCTCGGTTTGCGCTGGAATCCGACCGAAAAGCTACATTTGACTTTACAGAGCCAATGGATTAACAATCTTTATAGCCTCGCAAATCCGTACAGTTATGGTCAGCCGGTCTATAAGCGTCTAAACGGTTATTGGTTATTAAACTGGCGCGGTAATTACGTAATCAACCAATTCATTGATCTAAGCGCCGAAATTGAGAACCTGACCAACGTGGAATATGAAACTATGTACCATTATCCTTTGCCGGGCCGCAACTTTTGGATTGGGATAACCTTGAAGTATTGATTTATTTTAGGCAGATGAATACGGCAATTTATAAGAATATAATTAAATATTTCGATGCCCAGGCGACTAGCTGGCATTTATCCGGATTGGATCGGATTCAAGCCGAGAATATTTTGAGTTCAGTCCAATTACCTGAATCCGGAGTGGTGCTGGATGCCGGTTGCGGAGCTGGAAATTTATTTCCGATATTGAGAAAAATCGTACCGCTGGCTACTATTATTGCCTGCGATATTTCCAGAAAAATGCTGATCGAAAGCCGTCAGCGTTTCTCGAATAATGTACCACTCTGGGTCGGATATTGCGAAGAGTTGCCCTTGAAAGACGCCAGTGTTGATCTAATCCTGAATTATTGTATTTTCCCCCATATTAAAAACAGTCATAAAGCGTTATTCGAATATCGCCGCGTTTTAAAATCCGGCGGACATCTACTGATAATTCATCCGCAGGGTCGCCAGACGATTAATTCCAAACATCGTCAAATCGGATTTCCAATTAGCGACGATTTATTGCCACCTTCAGCCGAAATTGTGGAACGTCTGGAAAGCATGTCATTTCGGATTCGCGAGGTCGTTGACCGAGAAGATCTGTATCTAATTGAAGCCGAGGTTGCTTAACCGCAAAGAACACAAAGTGCGCTGTGGGAATTGCTAGTATATCTTTAATGAACTATACTGTTGATGGTAAATAGCTTTCGAGCGGAATTTTCAACTATATTTTAATCTAAGCCGTTTGGGCTTCTCAGCATCGGCACAAAGCGCACCGGGATGACTGATTTTTGGATTAATTTGCCTTTAGTTTTAGTAACCAGGACCAGTTCCTGTGTATAAGTTGCACCAACCGGAATAACCATTCGACCACCCTCGGCGAGTTGTTCTTTGAGCGGTTGGGGAATTTTAGATGGCGCGCAGGTGACGATTATACCGTCGTACGGCGCATGTTCCGGCCAGCCAAGATAACCATCTCCAATTTTGCAATGGATGTTGTGATAGCCTAACTCTCTAAGAAGTGCCTGAGCTTGCTTTCCGAGTGAGGGGATGATTTCGATTGTATAAACGCTATCGCAGATTTCATCTAGAATTGCCGCCTGATAACCACTGCCGGTACCGATTTCAAGGACTTTGTCGCTCTTTTTTAAATCCAGCAGTTCGGTCATCAGAGCTACGATATAAGGTTGCGAGATAGTTTGCCCTTCGCCAATCGGCAAAGGACGATCGGAGTAAGCAAAATTCTGGTATTGTTCAGGCACAAATAGATGACGTTCAACCTTTTGCATCGCTTTTATGACCGATTCGGTCCGGACGCCACGCGCCATAATTTGCTCATTTACCATTTTCTGCCGTAGTTGGTAATAATCGGGATCCTGGGAATTTTTTGCCATAGCCAATATTACCAAAAGACTTAATAAAAATAGTAAGGTTTTAATTCTAATACCCATTTTTCTATCAATAAATCCTGACTATTCACATTATTGGCGAATTTCTATCTTGCCGAAAACTACTTCAGTCCGAATTTCTAGTATCGCTGTGCTTTCGTCTCTCGATGTGGCTTTCGTTTGATTGTCTATCCGTCCGAAAACCGGCGTGCCGATTACTTCGACCAAAGTCTCAGTAGGTAAAATCAAAATCGTTTGACCGAACACCGTTTCGACGTTAAGATGACAGCGCCCCGGTTGCATTTTAGCCGGGCGCAAGTCAACTACCATTTTCCCGAAAATAGTTTCAACTTTGCCGCCACTGAAGTTGTCTGAGATAATGTTCTCGGTGGATTCGGAAAATACAGCTCGTAAGTTTATGCTATTGTTATCATTGGTCTCGGTTTGAGAATTATCGGCGGTTTTCTGGGGATAAAATCGGCGAGGACGAATTATTATAATTATTCCGATTAAAATCAATAGCAATGCAATTAATAGAGGGCTGTCAATAATATCATTGATTTTCAATGTCAGAATTATTCCCAGTCCAATTAAAAACCAACCGCCGGAGTGATTCCTCTTGAGTAATTCGTTCAAACCGATTAGAATCAAAATTACCGGCCACCAATTATGCAGGAAATCGCCTAAATCGAAAAATATCAGGTTTAGATTATCCAGAAGTAATAAAACTCCTAAAATTATAAGAACCAGTCCGGCTATCTTTACTCCCGATATTTTGTGCTCACTCATAATAAACCTTTCTCTCTTTTTTTCAATTATACGAAAAAGTTTAAACTAAATCAATCGGAAAGTCGGTTAATTTTGATTGGTTAATTCTTGAATCCTCGTGACTTTAATGGTAAATTAAAAACCGAATATGCATGATGAATATTATAACAAAATGTATCAGCAAAAAATATCTGCGAGGAGTATATCCGATATGAAGAAATTTATCTTAATGTTATTTATGGTGTTAATGATGATGAATTGTGACAGTAAAATTAAACAGACCGAACAGATGGCGCAGGCTTTTATTGATAGTCTGACCAATGTTATTAAGCCGTTGAATAAAGCGGCTAATTTAGCCTACTGGGAAGCCACTGCTTCCGGAAAAGATGAATATTACGAACGCTATGCCGGTGCTTCTTTGGAATTGGCGACGGTTTATGCCAATTCAGCCGATTTCGAAAAGCTAAAAGCCTTAAAATCCAGCAAAATCAAAGACCCGCTATTAGCTCGGCAAGTCGAGATTCTCTACTACCGCTTTTTAGCCAAACAAATTGATACGACCTTGTTAAAGCAAATTACCGAGATGCAAACGGCGGTTGAAGCTCGATTCAATAAATTCCGTGGTAAAATTGACGGTCGCGAAGTCACCGGCAATGATATCAAGGAAATTTTGGTTTCGTCAAACGACCTTACATTACGGAAAAATGCTTGGGAAGCCTCCAAGCAGGTTGCACCGGCAGTCGAAAAAGATATGCTGGCTCTGGTGCATTTGCGGAACGAAGCCGCTCGGAAACTCGGATTCAATAACTTTCAACAGATGTCGCTGATTACCGATGAACAAGATCCAGCTGAAATCGAGCGAATTTTCCAGGAACTGGATGCCGCAACGAGGGAACCATTCCGTCACGATAAGGCTATGATGGATTCGATTCTGTCCAAGCGTTTCAATCTCAAACCGGAAGAACTACGTCCCTGGCATTATGCCGATCCCTTTTTTCAGGATGTTCCGGCTGTCAGTGCGGTTAACCTCGATCAATATTATCAGAATCAGAATGTGGTAAAAATAGCCGAATCATTTTATGCCGGAATTGGTCTGGATGTATCGCAAATTCTGGCTAATAGTGATTTGTATGAACGTCCGGGCAAATATCCGCATGCCTATTGCACTGATATTGATCGTGAAGGCGATGTGCGCATTATGGTAAACGTGCGCAATAATGAAGAATGGATGGCGACTGTTCTGCATGAGCTGGGGCATGCGGTTTATTCGATCAATATTGATCGGCAACTGCCTTACTTTTTACGTGAAGAAGCTCATCTGTTTACGACCGAAGCCATTGCGATGTTTTTCGAGAAATTATCGAAGAATCCGACCTGGATGCGGGCAATGCTTAACCTCGATGCCGAGGAGGAAGCCGGTATTCGGGAAGCAACTGCGCAGATGTTAAGATTGCAAAAACTGATTTTTGCCCGCTGGTCGTTGGTGATGTATAATTTTGAGAAATCTTTGTATGAGAATCCGGAACAAGACTTGAATAAACTCTGGTGGGATCTCGTTGAACAGTATCAAATGATCAATCGACCGGAAAATCGCAACCAGCCGGATTGGGCTTCCAAGATTCATGTTTGTTCTTACCCGGTTTATTATCATAATTACCAGCTAGGTGAACTATTAGCTGCCCAATTGACCGAAGCAATAGCGCGCTATCAGGGAGTTAATGATGGCGCTAAAATTAAATACGTCAATAATCCCGACCTGGGAAATTACCTTAAAACCAATATTTTTTCAGTTGGCAGAAAATATCGCTGGGATGAGATGATTGTCCGAGCTACCGGCGAGAAGCTGAGCGCCAAGTATTTCGTCGAGCAGTTGTAATTTTTAGTAAGTTCAACTAAGCACGTTTAAGTTCTTTTAAGGTAATTTTCAATTACATTTATACATCTACGCTGTCAATCGTGCATTTTATAACCTTGTAACGAATAGTTACTTAGTAGCGCTTAAAGGTACTTAAAAGCACTTATTTCTTATCGGCGAGGACTTTTTCAATTTCGTCCATTACCCAATTCATTTCCTGCATTGTTAGATTGAACGGTTCGGCAGTAGTCATATCAACCCCGGCGGCTTTTAACTGGTTGATCGGGTAGTCGGAACCACCGGAAGAGAGGAAATTCAGATAATTGGACCGGGCGGATTCGTCACCTTCTAATACTTTTTTGGCTAAGGCGGTAGCGGCTGTGAAGGACGTGGCATACTGATAAACGTAAAAATTATAGTAGAAGTGGGGAATATAAGCCCACTCGATGTTGATGACATCATCCACGTAGCAAATACCTTTATCGTGGCCATAATATGTCCGCACGATTTGTTTATAAAGTTCAGTTAGTGAATCACCGGTCAACTGTTCACCGCGTTCTGCCATTTCATGCATACGCAATTCAAACTCGGCGAACTGCGTCTGACGAAAAACCGTACCTTTGATGCCGTCTAAATAATTCATCAACAGGGTGAGTTTTTGATCGGGATCAGTGACTTTAGTGAGATTATCATGAAAAAGCAGGACCTCGTTGAAGGTCGAAGCAACTTCAGCGACGAAAATCGAGTAGTCGGAAAGCGGAAAAGGTTGGGTTTTATTGGAAAAGTAGCTGTGCATAGTGTGACCGAGTTCGTGCGCCAGAGTCGCGACGTCATCGTATTTATTACAGTAGTTGAGCAAAACGTAGGGATGCACGTCGTAAATTGAGCCATTGGAATAGGCGCCACTCCGTTTAGCAGGAGTTGGGTAAACGTCGATCCAACGCTCGTTAAAAGCCCGCTCAATAACGCTGAGATAGTCACTGCCTAGCGGCTTCAGAGCGCTTAAAATCATTTGCTGAGCAGTTTCAATGGGATAATCGATATCCAAATCCTTGACAACCGGTGTGTAGAGGTCGGTATATTTCAATGTATCTACACCGAGCAACTGCTGTTTAATTTTAAGGTAACGATAAAAAGTCGGTAGATTGTAGTTAACGTTTTTTATCAAAGCCGTATAGACATCGGTAGGAATGTTATTCGCATCGAGGGCGGTTTCCAAGCAACTGTTGTAATTACGAACGTGAGCGATAAAAAGGTGCTGTTTGACGTTGGCGTCCATAGTTGCCCCGAAGGTGCGACGGAAATCATACATTTTGCCAAAGAAAGAGTTGAAAACCAATTCACGATCGGCTCGCATTGGCAGTGCGCGCAAGGTAGCAAAGGTAGCCAGGTCGAGTTTGACTTTTGTGCCGTCGCTTAAAACGATTTCCGGGAAAGGGAATTCGGCATTGCTAAAAAGACCGTAGATCGTATAGGGCGCATCAGCGAATAAGCCGGTTTCGGCGATAATTTTTTCTTCTTTTTCGGAAAGCAGGTGCTTTTTAACTCGGATCAGGTCATTGATATAAAACTCGAAGACCTTCAATTCTTTTTTTGAGGCGATGAATTTTTTCAGCTTGGCTGGATCAATTTCAAGGATTTCAGGTTGGATAAAAGCTGCTTTCGTATAATATTCGGTCGCAAGCTGGGAGAGTTCCTGGCGCATGCCAAGGTATTTCGTGTCACGGGTATCGAGGTCGGCTTTGAAACTGATATACGAGCCCAGTCGCGCCATTTCCTTGCTAATTTCGCTATTGAGGTTAAGGCAGGCATAGAGCTGGTCAGCCGACTGCCCGAGTTTGCCTTTGTACTTCAGAATCTGGTCAAATTTTTTGACGAGAGCGTCTTTGGCTTTTAAATAGGCTTCATCTGTCGGATAAATCGGTGTCAAGTCCCAGGTATATTTTTCTGGAATTTGGGAGCGGTCGCGCGTCTGCGCAACGGAAGTTTCTTCATTAGATAAGAATAGCATAATCACCACGCTGAAAGTAAATAGTTGTTTCATTTTTATCCTCTTTGTTTTAATAGTTAACTATTATATTTGAAGCGGAAATGCTGATTTGGTTTCTGAAAATATTTGATTTAGATGGAGAAACCTTACTCCATTTAAATTGGTTTTAGCGTTCCGGAATATATTAAGAGTAAAGAAAAAAATACCAAAAATCACAATCAAAATTTAGGGAAAATAGAGGTAATTTGCCAGATAAATCTCGATAGTTGGTGATTGATTGGTAGATTGGATAGGTGGGGAGACTTTCGATATTTTTCTTAGCTATAGACTTCTCAGGTCAACGCTCGGGCGTGGAAATAAAGTAGGTCGTCACCCTTCGACGAGCTCATCCTTCGACGAGCTCAGGATGACAGGAAGCGACGAGATCATCCTTCGACGATCTCACCCTTCGACAAGCTCAGGGTGACAAAGAAGCAGCAATCTCAGGGTGACATTTAGAGTTAGCCTAATAATGATTTTCTTCATTTCTGGTTTGTGCTTTCGTATATTTCGCTAAAATTGAGAATGGTAAAATGATAAAGAGCAATAAAAATTCATCGGAGTCGAAATCACCTCAGCCTGTTCGCAAAACATGGGATGAATATTTCCTAGATATTGCTGAGATGGTGGCAAGTCGCTCAACCTGCTTCCGGAATAAAGTCGGTGCGGTGATCGTGCGTGATAAAGTGATCGTCTCCACCGGTTATAACGGAGCGCCAACCAACCAGCCGAATTGTATGGAAATCGGCTATTGTTACCGCGATCGGCATCAGATCAAATCCGGGACACAGTTGGAACGGTGTCGGGCGGTGGGTTCACATGCTGAATCCAATGCCGTTGTTCTGGCGGCTCGTAATGGGCAGAGCACCGCCGGATCCACCATTTACGTCGTTGGCCATAAATCTATTTGTGATCAGTGTAAAGCAATTATCGCGAATGCCAAGATTGAAAGGGTTGTTATGCGCAAATTAGATCGGCAAACCGAAATTATTAAACCGTCTGTTGATTGGACGGTTCATCCTGTAGATCAACAAAATAAAAATTCCTGATACTTATATGCTGATTTATTGCCATGGATTCGGCAGCTCGGGTCAGGCTAAAAAAGCCCAGATTTTAAAGGCGCATTTCTCTGGTAAAATGGTATTAGCGCCGAATTTACCTTGGGAGCCAGCAGAGGCGATTGAAACAATAATCGAAAATATCCGAAACGCCAGGAATAATTCCAGAATTCTTTTAATCGGATCGAGTTTAGGGGGATTTTATGCCTTACATTTACATCAGGAATATGGTGTTCCGGCAATTCTGCTGAATCCGGCAATTGATCCAATCGGTGATACTTACCCACATGATGATAATCCTTGCGATACGGGAAATAGCTCACTAATAGCTTGGTGCCGGGAATTCACTTCTCAGATTCGCGCCCTTTACCACTCACCACAAACGATAAATCCCCAGAACCTATTCGTTTTTCTTAATCAGGATGATGAACTGCTGGATTATAGAAAAGCGGCGGATTATTTTAAGGTTAATAATTGCCAGGTGACAATTTTCGAGAGTGGTGGTCACCGTTTTCTGAATTTTGAGGAATTAATCCCGACTATAAGAGCGATTTATGAAAATCTGCCACCGGCGATTTATATCTGATTGAATTTTATAATTACAATGGGCTTTCTTGGTCGCTGGTCATTGGTCACTGGTCATTGGTTATTAGTAAAGAGACTGAGGCTAAGAAAGGGAGAAAAGGAGAAAAGGAGACAGGAGATAGGAGACAGGAGACAGTCAGGACGATTAAAATTATTCGTTCTAAATATCATTACAGCCTTAAGAACATCTCCGGCTGGGACTGAACGAACCCCCGTGAGATGTTCTTTAGCCATTGCCTTTTTTGGTTTTTTTTCGGCAAAGGAAAAAAGAACAGAGAAACTTGTTTCACCACGAAGACTAGAAAAGTAATGTTGAGAAAAGAGATTGAGTAAAGAGACTGAGAAAGGTCATTGGTCATTAGCACTTTTTATTTATCATTAAAATGTGCTGCATTTTACCTAATCTTGGTCGTTACGAAAAAATTTCCTTGCTTTGTTGTAAAAAGGTAAAATATTCACGTAAACTATAATTACTATTCACGAATTAATCGCTAAAACTTTTAATTCGTGTCTAATATTTGGCGTATTTTTTTACCAAGAGCTGCGATTGCAAAAGGTTTTTGCAGAAAATTTATACCTCTTTTAATAATACCCTGAACGGCAATTATATTGGAGGTGTATCCGGATGTAAAGAGCACTTTGATGCCGGGCTTAATCTGTTCAATTTGGCGATGCAGTTCCTGCCCATTCATTCCCGGCATGACCAAATCGGTTAACAATAAATCAATTTCATCGCTGTGTTTTTTAAAGTATTCCAGCGCTTCAATCGGTTCGCCAAAATCTATAACTTGATACCCTAACTGTTGCAGGGCATTTCGGGTAAAATTGCGAACCTCAGTATCGTCCTCCGCCAGCAGGATTGTCTCTTGTCCCATTATATTTTCCAGATCTTCCGCTTGATAATGTTTTTCGTCTCGACCTTCATAAACAGGGAAATAGATCTTGAATGTGGTACCTTTATTCGGTTCGCTATAGACGTTAATAAATCCATTGTTTTGTTTAATAATTCCGTAAACCGTAGCAAGCCCAAGGCCGGTTCCCTCACCTTCTCCTTTGGTCGTAAAAAACGGTTCGAATATATGTTCCTGAGTTTCTTTATCCATTCCGCAACCGGTATCGCTGACAGAAATCATAACATAATTGCCCGGTTGAAAGCCATGATGCTTCAGGGAATATTCAGAATCACAGGTGAAATTAGCCGTTTCAATCACCAGATTTCCACCTTTAGGCATGGCATCACGAGCATTGGCGACCAGATTCATTATTATTTGATCGAATTGGGTTGGATCTAAGTAAATATCATTAAGTTCGGCGCCCTGAATAAAACTTATTCTAATGTCTTCGCGCACCATTTTTTCCAGCAGACCTTTCGTAGATTCCAGATGAGTATTCAGATTTAGTCTTTGAGGTTCGGCATTTTGCTGGCGCGAAAATGCCAGCATTTTACCAATCATATTCGCCGAACGATGAGCGGCATCATTAATTTTTTGAAAATCGGTATAGAATTTTTGACCTGGTTGTAAATTCATTAATGCCATCTGCGAGTAGCCCAGAATAATAGTTAGTATATTATTAAAATCATGGGCAATACCACCTGCCAGCCGTCCAACTGCCTCCATTTTCTGAGCTTGACGGAGTTGAGATTCTAAACTATCCCGTGCGGCTTCGGCTTTTACCCGTTCCGTAATGTCGAGAATCTGGGCGATAGTGTGGTTTTTTCCATCAGTATCTTTTACCACATTGGAGTAAATCTCCACCTGGCGTCTTTCGCCGTCCTTGCGAATTACCTCAAATTCATAATTCATAGAAACCGCTTCCCTTTTTTGGAGACGCTGATAACGATCTTGTACCAATTCGACACTCTCCGGTGCTAAAAATTCCATAAACTTATGTCCAATAATTTCGGATGAGGTATATCCCAAAATTTGACAGAGCCGTTGATTGACAAATTCAAAAGTATAGTTATCGTCAACAATAAAAATTCCCATAGCACTGTTTTCCACCAATGAGCGATATCTTTCTTCATTCTCACGCAAAGAGGCTTCCATCTGTACGCGCTGAGTGACGTCTCTTGATACGAATAACAGCTGCTTTCCCAGGAGATTGCCGACACTCTGGAGATAAATCCAATTGCCCGTTTTGTGTTTGAAGCGAAACTCGATGATTTCGGTGAATTCAGATTCACTCTCAGTGACCAAATTATTATCTTTATAAGTAATATAAATATTTAATACTTTTAGTAATTTTGTCCGGTCATCAGGGTGAATAAAATCGAATGCCGATTTGCCCAGTAGTTCTTCCGGTTCGTAACCGGCAATCCTTTTAATAGAAGGACTTACATAGGTATATGAAGCATTCAAATCGAAAGTATGTAAGGAAATAAGATCACTCGTAGTTTCTGTAATCAAGCGGTATTTTTCTTCTGACTGCCGGAGGGCTTCTTCGGCCTGTTTGCGTTCGGTAAAGTCTAATACATTGGCGTAAGAGCCACGAAATCTACCTTTTTCATCAAAATTAGGAGCTCCCGAAATAAGCGCTGGTATTTGTTTCCCAGATTTTGTAGTAAAGGTGATTTCATATCGAGAAAATGTGCCCTCTGGCCTTTTAACCAATTCTTGTTTTAGAATCTTTTGATTCTTGGAATCAAAGAAATCGAAAATGTTTTTTCCGACCATTTCCTCAGGTTTAAATTCTAACATATGACAAATCTTGCTGTTCACTAAGGTTACGATTTTTTGCTCGTCAATAGTAATTAAACCCTCAGCCATATTCTCGACCAGATCTCTATATTTACGCTCCGATTCTAATAACTGGTTCTGCATTTGTTTGCTCTCGGTAATGTCTCTCGCGATTACCTGGACGGTGGCTTCTTCCTGTTCAGAAATTTTGACTGGGACGAATAAATTATAATAATATTTTCCATCTCTTTCATCTTCAAAATTTTGGATTCTGTCTTCTTTTAAAGCCTTTTGTACCATCTCAAGACGATGCTGAGCAATATCTGGAGACATTACTTCAAAAAATGTTTTACCAATCAGTTCTTCCGATAAGATGCCGAAACTATCTGCCATCGCAGGATTCGCGGTAATAAACCTACCTTCTTTATCAATCTGAGCAATTAAGTCTGGAGAAGTCTGAAATAACAAGCGATATTTGTTTTCGGACTGACGTAAAGCTTCTTCCGCCTGCCTTTTACTAGTAATATCACGCACAAATTCAGCCACACCGGTTACTTTGCCTGTATCCGGATCTTTTATAGGATAGCTGAATAGTTCAATCCACTTGATAGGAGAGCCGGGGAGACCTGGAACAATATTCCACTCGGTTTTGCCGGATTGGATACAGCGAAGAGTTGGACAAGGATCGCAGGGAGCGTTAGCATTGTGATAACATTCGTAGCATTTTTTCCCTTCAAGTGGCAGGTTCTCGGCATACCATTTTTTCATCACATCATTGGTAAAATTGATCGTCAAATCCGGTTTTAGAATGCTAATGCCGTCTTGGATACTGTCAATAATACTATTTAGAAATTCTTCGTTTTCCCGTAATTTATTTTCAGATTCCTTCTTCTCCGTAATGTCCATTGAAAAACCGCCGATTAATGGCTCTTGATTTTCCCTCTCGATTCGAAAAGTATAGGTTTCCCAGATACATTCATTGCCACTTTTATCGGGGACGGTACTCTCTTCTATGTGATAACCTTTGACAAGTGAAATATTATCAGCCTTAACCAACTTTTCAGCTATTTCCTTTGGGAAAAGATCAAAAGTAGTTTTACCAACCCACTCTTCAATTCCAAAGCGTTTCTTCATTGCATTGTTGATATAAAGATATTTGTGATCGCCGGTTTTGATAAAAGCCGTATGGGGGAGTGTTTCCATAAAAGCGGAAAATCGTCGTTCACTTTCTTTTAAAGCCTGTTCGTATTGCCTGCGCTTGGTGATATCCAGCATTGACATAAAATAGCCGAAAATATTGTCTTCTTCATCTTTTCTGGCGGTGGCGGAGAGAAGAACCGGAACTTCATTTTTTTCTTTGGTAATGAAAGTTATTACTCTATTAGAAACAAAGCCTGAGTTTAATATTTCTTCTTCTATTTTCTTAATTTCTTGTTGATCGGCAAATAAGGTTTCGAGCTCCATCCCGACAAGTTCTTCTGAATCATACCCCGAGAATTTTTCAAAATTAGCACCGACGGCTATAATTAGATGAACCGCATTTATATAGCAAACCGGTATAGGTAAAAATTGCCAGATGTCTTCTATATATTTCTCTAATTCTCGAGTCTCTGCAGTTAATACCATATTTTATTGCCTTTTCATTTTAAAAACATATTCATGATAAGGATCGCCTTCAAACATACATTTAGTCTCGGTGCAGTTACCTTTCCCTTTTCCAACCGCGAATTCATAAATCCTTTCAAAGTATCCCTCAAGATATAGGCACATAATTGGATGAACCTTAAAATCATTAAGGTGAATTGTCACATCTTTGGATTTTTCATCAAGGCTTATCACCTCAAGGTTGCCGATGGTATAATGCAATGTCCAATATGATGGGTATTCGTTAGCTGATTTTTTTAATGAAATAAAAAAGTGCATAAATAGTTTTACAACAAATGAAAATCCCGGCGCCGCATACCCCATATTTCTTATTTCCGAATCTTGCCAGTTAAAAGTGTCTTGAATAATCAGAAGAGAAATGACTCTTAAGCCGATGGGAGACAGATCTAAGGCTTCACCTTTTTTCCTATAGTCAATAGGATAACCTAATTCTTTGACCCTTTTTTCTAATTTTTTTAATCCTTCCTCGCCTTCTTTTTGCAAGACATATTTACCGTCAGTCTGAAATACCACCCCTTTGACTTCACCCTGAAGCTCAAGTAATTTATCCAGCTGTTTCTTATCAGTCTTTAGCATAAGACCAATCTGTTATTTTAATTAAAATATAATTGAGCCAAATAACATAAAAAAATATACTACCTTTATATAGTAAAGTAAAGCAATAAAATTTTCAATTTGTTTTAATGAGAACTATCTTATTAAAAAATTGTAACCGATTTGGGGCTTTAGAATCAGACATTAAAGTAAAAAATGGAGAAGCAATGAGTGATAAATTGACCAAAGCCAGGTTTTTGAAGGAAATTTTCGATTTTGAAAATGAAAATACCTGGAAATATAAAGGTGAATTACCCAGCGTAATTGACTTTTATGCCGATTGGTGTTACCCTTGTAAAATGGTGGCGCCGGTTCTGGAGGAACTGAGTAAAAAATACGCCGGTAAAGTTAATATCTATAAAGTCAATACCGATGAAGAGGGCGACCTGGCTGAATATTTCGGTATTCGGAGTATCCCGTCACTGTTATTTATCCCGAAAAACGGCAAACCGCAGATGCTGGTTGGTGCTTTACCCAAAAATCAACTCGATCAAGCGATTCAGGATATTCTGATTAAGTAAAGTTTATTTATATATGATTGAAATACCGGTTTTCCCATCCATACAGACTCGTATTTCTTGATCCGTTCTAATATGAACGAAATAATTGGTTTTCTCAACAACGGTTTGCTTTTTTAACCAATCCCAATCCAGAAAATCTGTCATTGAGTTATATTGAATATTGAAATAACCAACTTTCATTGCCACAATATTATGAAAGAAATGAGTTCCTTGTGACGGTTCGATGTTGAAATTTTCCAAACCAACCTCGACAATTACTCTAGCATTACTAACCTGGATAAATTTTACCGGAACGCCAAGGAAGCGATCTTGAGAACCCCACCGGCCTGGGCCAATTAAGATATATTGGAGGTTTTTGTTTTTCATTATTTCATTCAAAGATTCTATTTCAGCTTGCATTTCTAAAGTTTTGAGATTGTCAAATTTTTCAGGATCGAGATAGATAATGTCATATAGATTTTGAATAACACCATTGCCCATTCCTTTTTCGGTATAAAGCAATAACTTAGTATGATCTGGGATTTCATCGAAAAGTAAAGCGCTTGACGATTCAACTGCTAAAGGACGGATTTGTAAAAGGTAGAAAGTTGGAAAGACATTATTCTGTGGTTTATTAGTAAGATTAACTGCGAATTCGATTTCAACGGGGGTACCGAGAGCTTTTTCTCCAATTTCCAGCAGGTTGTCTAGAATATTAGCCAGTGGAAAAGTTTCATTTTTTAGAATGTTTTCGAATGTGATTACTCGCGGACCTGGAATATTAATCCCTGGGATTAACCGTTCGTCTTCCATGTTCCAGACTGAAGCCATTTGATCCAGAATCCCGAATTTTTCCGCTTCGCTTAATGGCAATTCGGTGATGGTAACTTCTTCTCCATTTATAAGGCTGTAAACGGAATTTTTCATATTTAAAGCCAGGAATTTTTTCTGTGAATTATTCACTAAAGCTCGCGGTTGGATAAATTCAAGATGTGGATAACGTGGGCAAAATTGAAAGCTCCGACCGCCTTCTATAACTAACTTTCCCATACCAATTGCTACACTAGCGATGCCATCTTCATTTTTTAAGCCGGTAATCGGATAGAAATTATACGATTGGGCTACACCAGAAAAATGCGGCATAAAATAATCACTACCCATAGGGGAACCTACCATTTGCTGGATAATGACTGCCATTTTTTCTTCTTCTATTCGATGATTTAAACTTTCAATATAATTACGTGCATTTTTTATATAAATAGAGGCAAATATTAATTTTATAGCTGCCACTAGCTGCTCAAATCTGGTTTTTGAATTGGACGAGTTATTGGGCAACATATAAGTTCGGTAAATTCCTGCAAACGGTTGAGCATAAGAATCTTCAAGTAAACCGGAAGAGCGTACTGCTAATGGGTAATGAATGTAATCAAGATAAATCTCCAATTTATGGGTAAGTTCTTCAGAAAGTTGGCCATTTATAAATATTTGATCAATTTCGCCATCAGATTTTTCCTCTAGCGGTAGTTCATTGATCTTGTTGCGAATAATAAAATCCTCAAATTCATTTGTACCAATGATAGCCGTAACAGGAATGCTAATTTGAACTTTTTGGAATTTTTTTGAGAAATCCATAGCTACTAAAAGAGCATTCAGAAATGCTAAACCGCGACCTTTGCCACCCAATGAACCTTCGCTGAGTTTTGAAATCAGAGTGTTTTCGGAAAGATTTTGAGGGCTGAAGCTAATAATCTTACCCATATTGCGGGCTTTGCGTATTGTTCTGAATGTGGTGGTAAGATGTTGACGCAATTCTGCAACAGTTTCGAAGTCCTCAACAGTCACAAGTCTTAGCTGACGAGCGATTCTTGTTTCCCCTCGGGCAATTAGCCAAGAAGAAAAATTATTAGACTTACTATGATAAACCACAGATTCGTCGGGAATTATCTGTAGTTTTTCTTCCAATTCTATCAGATTATGAGCCCGATCTATTTCGTGACCGTTTTCATCTCGAAAAATAAAGTCGCCGAAACCAAGATTATCTTTGATAAAGGATCGAATATGAAGTAGAAAGTGCTTGGATTGTTTATATAGGAAGAAAGAACCTAACTGACTAACTTTATTATAATTTTCCTCTTCGGATGATAGTAGTATCGTCGGAATATCATATTCGTTTTCTTTGACTTTTGAAATCAATTTAATGCCGGCTTCGGGATCAATCTTGCCTTTATATGAAAAACTGATGTCTGAAATAACTGCTAGAATATATTCTTGGTAATCAGTAAAAATTCTTAAGGCTTCTTCATAATTATGAGCTAGAATGACTTTCGGCCGAGTACGCATTAAAAGACGCTTATTTATATCAGTTAATTCTTCATCAATCAGAAGTTGTGTCTGTTTAATGATTTCTTCATACAATAATGGAAGTAAAATTGAATAAAACTGCACCGAATCCTCAACAAATAGAATGACTCTAACCAATCCATTTTTTGTATCGAATTCCAAATTACGCTTATCCTCAACTGATTTTACCATCGCCAGAAATAATTTGGTATCGCCACTCCAGAGAAAAATATCATCAAAATATTTTAATTTACCCTCACGAATATTGACCAGTTTGACATCCGATAGCATGTTTAATAGAAGCAAAACCGGCAGTTCAGGATTTTCTTCTTTAATGCGACGGGCTAGGTCGAATGGTGTAATTGCACCAATGTGCAACATTGTTATCACTAAATCAAATTTCTTTTCCTTTAATATTGCCAAGGCATCCTCACCAGTCGGAACGCTGGTAATCATCGGGGCAGTGCTGAGATTAAGTTGACGGTATTCACCATAAATTTGTTCGGATAAACGGCCATCCTGTTCGAAAATAAAGGCATCATAGAAAGTCGAAACCAGTAAAATTTCTTTTACCTTATTAGCCATCAGGTAATGGTAACAATCCTCACCATATTTGAATTTATTATAATAGTAATTGAGTTCTTTCATATTCATAATATCTTAATTAATTTAAATAAAATTATATTGACATTGGTCTAATTTTTTAAGAATATTTTTTAATTTAATCCAAACCTTTAAAACCAACAGGCACAGAGAATTTGGGTCTCTGCGCCTGTTTTCTGCAAGTGAGGAAATTTTACGAAAACTTAAGGTAGGTGCGAATAAATTGGTCGAAGGGAATTTCGGTACGAGTCAATTTGCGCAAATCTTTCATTTTAACCGTTACGATAATAGCGGAACCGTCCACATTTAGGATGATCTTGCCGAACTCAGCCTCATTAGCGGCTTTTTCTAATTGTTCCAAGCTATTAGCTAACACTGAATTGAAGTCCTGAACCGTAGTTGAGACTGAGAGAATCGTAGTGTTGCCTTTTTTGCTTCCCAGCCGATAAGCAGAAAACAATAAACCGACAATTAAAAGGAGAAGGAGACTAATTTTGATCGTTTTGTTCATTTGAGTCCTCATTATTTTCAAAATTTTAAATATTTGTGGTTTTCATATTTCGAAGAGTTGCCGTCTATTTTGTTCATTTTCAAATCTCTAAATAATACCAAGCGATTAGACCGGTATTGAGGTAATTGGTTGTCCGATTCTATCGGGAAAAGTCAAGTAACCTCTGGTAATTGGGCGTTTTTAATTGTGGAAATTGCCAGCCGTCACTAAAATGTTTAGTTATTTGATAGGGAATTTATTAGTTTTATGTTCGTGAGAATTAGCTTATCAGTAGTTTCATCAGACAACTCGTTAGGCATTTTAAAATTCCCAAACGTTTCAAAAATTGCTTATGAAATCAACTAATACCTTCAGCGCAGTTAGTGTCATTTTACATTACGTTCCCGAGATGGCAGACCAGTTTGCTCGAACTTTGACTTCGGTTTTTAATCAATCCTGTTTGCCGCTTGAAGTTCTGGTTTTATGTCAGGCGGATCAGCCGGTTCCTGAATTTGATTGTTGCTCACTTCCATTGGAGATAATTCGGGAGGCAGGTAATCTTAGCCGAACATTGAACAGGGTGATGGAAACAGCTAAGGGCAAATATCTTTTGTCCATTGATAATTCGGTTGCCGAAGTCATACTGAAACATTCGTTCCTTGTTGTTGCCTCCCTAATAGCTGAAAAATATCCTGATTTGGGGATGTTATATAGTGACTACGATTTAGTTAATAATGAGGTAATTCAGGAAATCCGACTTCTGAAACATCATTCCGGTCGTTTACGTGATAATCAGGATTATGGCAAGGTGTTCCTGTTCAGTAAAGCGGTTTTGGAAGCAGTTGGTGGTTTTGATCAGTCATTAAAATACAACGCCTTATATGACATTCGTCTAAAGTTATCGGAAAAATATAAATTGGTTCACATTGCCAATAAAATAGACGGCTCGCTTTATCGAGTGGTATCCGGTGGAATTAAACACAATGTTTTTGATTATTTGTTGGTGAACAAAGAAGCCCAGCTGGAAGCCGAAGTAGTTTTAACTAATCATTTGAAGAGAATCGGAGCTTATCTCGCGCCTGATCAAGATTATTGCCTGCGGCCGGATCTAAACGAAAAATACGATCATCTGGCTTCGGTAATAATTCCGGTTTATCATCGGCCGGAATTTATCGGTACTGCGCTGAATTCGGTCTTCAGCCAGAGCATCAAAGACCTTGAAATTATCGTCGTTGTAAATGGAGGTCCTCTTGATCCGACGGTTACTGAAGTCCGGCGCTATATGGCGGGTGGAGACCGTTATGATGCTCAGCAACCGCCGGTTAGACTGATCGTAGCGGATATTAACAATATTGGACTATCGTTGAATCTTGGTTTAAAAATTGCCCGCAGTCGCTACTACGTCCAGCTTGATTCTGATGATCGTTTAAAATCAGATGCGATTGAGAAAATTGTAGCTGTCTTCAATTCTGATGAAAGAATCGGAATGGTTATCGGTTCGTACGAAGTCTGGGAAAAGAAACCAAGTGGTGAATTTGTCCGAATGGAAGAAATTCCGATTGTCAAACACGAAGAGTGGACGGATGCCAACGGACGTAATAATCTCTTGCGTATCAATGGTGCCGGAGCTCCGCGTGCGATTCCGATAAAAATTATCCGGGAAATGGGTTATTTCGGGATGAACGACGAACCGTTTGCTTGCAATTATGGCGAAGATTATGACCTGGTGTTAAAAATCAGTGAGCAATATCGCATCGGACGAGTCTGGCAACCGATTTATGAAGTTGTACGGCATACCGGTGGAACTGATCATAGCATTGACCAAAATACTATTGATCGTAACGACGAAGCCAAAGACTATATGCGTTTGAAAGCCGTTCACCGACGGAAAAAAATAAATGAAATCACTAATCGTAATTTGGGAAAGTCACTTTAAAATTGGCTAATTGTAAGAAAGACATAGCAGATGATGAATTTTTGTTAATTGGAATTGACGGCGGTGCAACTAAAGTCAGCGGCTGGTCAGTGAAAACCGCAAATCACGGAACCGCTTTTGCACTTGGCAATTTCCACGCAACAAAATCCTATACTGAAATTCCCGGCTATATCCATAATTTCCAGCCGGTTGACTTAAATCGGCAAATTGCCGAGTGGGAAGCAGGAAAAATCGTGCCGACGACCGCAGAACTCATTCAATCGAATTGTTTTATCAAAGCCGCGTCCTGGTGTATTGAACAAATTACCAAACGGAGCGACACCAATCGGGTGCTTATTGGAATTGGCATGCCAGGTATTAAAACCAGAGACGGCCGCGGCATCGCCGTCCTGAAAAATGGCCCGCGCATTACCAATTATGCGGTTCGACTCGAAAATGAAATAACCTTAGCTGGAATAGAGCTAGTTCAACCGATCAATCAGATCGGCAGTGACGCTTATTATTGTGGAATCGGCGAAGAATATGCCGGTGAAGGTTCGTTTCGGAATGTTCGCAATTCTTATTACCTTGGTGGGGGAACCGGTGCGGCGGATGCTCTGAAACTCGACGGGAAAGTCATTCCGCTTGACGAAACCAAGGGTTGGTTTGTTAAAACCTGGGAAATGAAGTGTCCGGATGGCTATTCCGTGGAAAAATACGTTTCTTCGAGCGGAATACAATCGATTTATGGCGAGCTAATCGGAAAGTCGCCAGAGGAACTAACCCGGAACGGTATCTTTCCGCCCCAAATCCGCCTACGGGCTTTGGAAGGCGAGAAAGTGGCTGTCATTACGATGCAAAAAGTTGCTCATTTTCTGGCACTTCTTTTCTACGAACGAATTACCTCGATATATGCCGGTTGGCAGGGAATATTTGACTTTGTCAATCCCGATCGTCCACGACCCCAAACTGAAAATAATTATAAAAAGGCGTTATTTGACAATCTGGTCATCGGACAGCGATTGGGTGAATTATTGTGCGAAGCCCAAGGTGATGAGGTGCTCTGGTTGCCGTTTGTCAATGAATTGACTCAATTAATTATCAATTCTTCGGTCCTCGACGAGGTAGCTAAAGAACATTATTGTCCGCAAAAGCATTTAAACCTGGCGCGAATTCAAATTTCCCCTCTGCGAGAAGCGCCAGCGCTGGGTGCGGCTATTGACGCTTATTTAACTTGGAAGGAGAAAAAGTTATGCTTGAACCGAATGTGATTCCGACCGAAGAGCCAATCCTGCGGGTAGGAATTTTCCTGCCAATTGATAAATGTCAAAGGATTGCGCTCGTGATTCCACAATCTCCAGTTTATGAATTAATTCCGGAGAGCGGCCCGCGGCAGATTTTGAAGGGCGACGAACAGATTGAATTTATTTTATTTGAAAACCAAATCGGGATTCAAATTAATGGATTAACACCCAATGCCCAACTGAGTTGGAAAATCATTCCGAGAGGCGGTGAAATTCAGATTGCGAACAAAGCCGGGATTAAAGTCAAGAATGTGGTTGCCGGACGTGGTTTTCATTGGGAAAAATATATTGATGTTTATCTGCCCGGCTCAATTGAAATAAGTCGGATGAATGACAATCTAATTATGATAAATGTATTGCCGCTTGAGCAATATTTAATGTGCGTGGCAACTTCCGAAATGGGAGCGGCTTGTCCATTATCCGTTATCAAATCGCAGACAATCATTGCCCGCAGTTGGTTGCTGGCGAACGTGGAAATGAAACACCGCAATCTTGGAATGGACGTTTGCAATGACGATTGCTGTCAGCGTTATCAGGGGACGACATTTCTTTCGGAGCATTCGATCAAAGGTGCGCTTGAAACCACCGGTCAGGTCTTAATCTACGGTGAAAAAATCTGTGATACCCGCTATCACAAGAACTGCGGCGGAGTTACGGAATCCTTTGAAAATGTATGGAATGGTTCAGCTGTGCCGTATTTGGATTCAGTGATTGATATTCCGCCTGATTGCCCACATTCGGCTTTGCCACTCGATACAGAGGCGAAAGTCCGCAATTGGATCGAAAACCCGCCGTTGGCTTTTTGTTGCCCATCCATCGTACCGGAAAAAGAGTTGAAAAAGTATCTTGGCAATGTTGATAAAGAAGGTCATTATTTTCGCTGGCATTTTCGGATGAAGCAGAGAGAGATTACGGCGCTATTCAATCTGAAATTGAATCTGGACGCGGCCGCCATCAAGAGCATCGAACCATTAAAACGGGGCAAGTCCGGACGACTGACCAGTCTGGCGATTAACTATCGGGATAAAGCCAATGTTGACAAGCAAATCGTGATTAATGATCAATATGCCATTCGTGAAGCATTTCATGAACTTTTCCTTTACAGTTCGGCTTTTGTAGTTGATGTGGAGGAAGGATCTGAAAATATCCCGGCGGCTTTTGTTCTGAAAGGAGCTGGGTGGGGACACGGGGTTGGTTATTGTCAGATTGGGGCTCTCGGGATGGCTCTGAAAGGCTATTCAACCTTGGAAATATTAGAACATTATTATCCGGGTGTTAAACTCCACCAAGCATATTGAATTACTCAGGAGAAAAGTAATGGCAAGTGAACCGGCGACTGTGAAAAATCGTTCACCCTGGCTTTGGGTACCAAGCCTTTATTTTGCCGAAGGCATTCCCTACGTCATAGCGATGACGGTTTCGGTAATTATGTACAAAACGATGGGAGTTTCTAATGCGGCTTTGGCGTTTTGGACCAGTGTTTTGTATTTGCCCTGGGTAATCAAACCGCTGTGGAGTCCATTCGTAGATGTAATTTCCACCAAACGCAATTGGGTATTAATCACTCAATTTATACTCGGATGTTGTTTTATCGGGGTAGCGCTAGTCGTCCGATTACCGCTCTGGTTCGCTTTGACGTTAATCGTTTTATGGATAATTGCTTTAGCCTCGGCGACTCACGATATCGCCGCTGATGGATTTTATATGATCGGCTTGGATGCGCACCAGCAGACCTGGTTCGTCGGGATTCGCAGTACATTTTACCGGATGGCAATGATCGTCGGGCAAGGCTTAATCGTGATGCTAACTGGTTATATTATGAGTAAAACCGGGCTAAAGCCTGTTAGTATTACGGCTATGGCTGTTCCGCCGAATGAAATTATGCAAGTGCTGGATGAAAATAATTTGCCAGCGATCAAGGCATCTGAACAACCTAATATAGTCGTTATTCCGGCGGAAGTAAAAGTGCCGATCTATAATCCAGCCGAGCCAGGTAGCGATTCCGCTAATGTTTTTATTTGCCTGTCAGCGCCGCCCAAAAAAGAGGAAACCGTGGTAGTAAATTTCGGCCGCAAGAAAGGCAGTAAGGACATCTGGTTGACGTCAGCCGGTCGCCTGGAATTTACGACTGAGAATTGGAATAAGCCGGTCAAGGTGACTTTGAAAGTTGATCACCGTCTGCGAGAACCGGTAGTGTCGCAATTTGAAGCTACCGCCGGTGATATTCCTTTCAGCTGGGCAGTATCGTTCGGAATTTTAGGTGTATTTTTCCTGCTCATTTGTTTGTATCACAAACTGATGTTGCCGACCGGATTGGAAACGGTTAGGGTAAAAAGCCAGGAATTCAAATCCAGCTGGCTTAAGGTTTTTTCCAGTTTTTTCCAGAAAAAAGGCATTGTTTCGGCTTTATCTTTCCTGTTATTTTATCGTCTGGCAGAATCGCAATTGGTAAAAATGGCTTCGCCTTTTCTACTGGATAGCCAAGAGGCTGGCGGATTAGCTCTGACAACGACGCAGGTTGGATTTGTCTATGGAACCGTCGGAATAATTTGTCTGACAATCGGAGGCATTCTCGGTGGAATAGTTGCCGCTCGCAACGGGCTGAAAAGATGGGTGTTATGGATGGCGCTGGCTATTAATATTCCTGATTTAGTCTATGTTTATTTATCGTATGTTCAGCCGGATAATTTTATGATAGTTACAATTTGTGTTGCCATCGAACAATTCGGTTACGGTTTCGGTTTTACCGGCTATATGCTCTTTATGTTGTATTTGGCGGAAGGCGAATATAAGACGTCGCATTATGCGATTGCAACGGCTTTTATGGCGCTGGGAATGATGCTTCCGGGAATGATCAGCGGCAAATTGCAGGATTTGATGGGATATAGAACTTTCTTTGTCTATATAATGTTTTGTACGATTCCCAGTTTTTTGGTCGCCAGTCTGGTAAAAATTGACCCGGATTTTGGGAAGAAAAAGATCGAGAATTAGCAGGCTTATGAAAATAATTTGGGATAAACGTCGGTCATTTTTCGGCGAATTAATATTATTACTTTTAGTCTTTAGCGAAATAAACGGTCAAACTGCCAAATTACAGCATTCTACGGTAATTACTTTGCCAGTTAATGAAGAAACGCAGGACTTTAGAATCGGCTTGGATTTATTAATTGATGATAATTTTCACGCTCTCGATAATTATAAATTTATGGTCATTGCCGATCGCAATAGTTTTGCTCAGGGAAATCAGTATATTTTTGACATTGTTAATATAAGATTGGGAACGCGCTGTCGGTCGTGTGTACAGGTTTTGGATGACCGGTCGCTACTGACCGGCTCAGGTTTCCAATTAAGTAAGAGTCAGCTTTATGGAATTACCAAATATTATATTTTAAATAGCGAGAGAGACCGACTTAGTGCAAGTATGTTAAATGGCGCCGAGATGGTTGTGCTCGATTTGCAAGACTTCGGATTGCGGGAATCAGAGGCGCTCAGGGTTTTGATAGAGGCTTTAAAGTTCAGCGCTAAGCAAAAAATTCCTATCATCGTGCTTGATAGACCCAATCCTTTACGCGGAGTTGAAATAGGTGGTCCGGTGTCAATTCAGAGTAAGTTTGCGGCTGACTTTTCTTTACCTGCTCGACACGGTATGACTTTGGGCGAACTAGCTTTGCTGATGAATGAGGAAAACTGGCTTAACGCCGGAGATAAATCTCAACTTACCGTAATTAAAATGGCAAATTATTATCGCGATATGCCCTGGCAACAAACCGGGCTGAAATGGTCATTTGCGGATGAATCGGTGCAAGATGAAGAGACTGCTGTTCTCTATGCTGGATTGTATTTTTTTCAGTTTACTAATATTAGTGTGGGAATTGGAACGCCTCACCCTTTTCACGTCGTCGGAGCGCCTTGGATGTCGGCTAATGAATTAGTAAACGCTCTGGCGAAATATGATCTTGCGGGATTGGAAATAAGCCAGGTCAAGTTTATTCCGCGCCGTGAACTTAATGCGACTGAGTTGCCTTTATATATGGATACAGAATGTTTGGGAATAAACCTAAAAGTTAGTGACCTTAACAAATTTGATGCTTATAAATTTAGCGCGACTTTAATTTCAGTGATTTCAAGGCTTTACCCAAAACATTTTAAATGGATAAAAACCACAGAGGCTGATGCTTACTTCGGCAATGCTGATTTTCGAACCTGGGTCAATATTGGCGCTGACTTGAATCCGATGTTAGCTGACTGGGAGGCGAAAGCCAGCCGATTTCAAAAATTACGACTGAAATATTGCCTGTATCCGGTTCAAAAAAATTAATTTTGTTTTCGTTTTCTTTTCGATATATTTATACTGAGGTTAGTGGTTAATTATAGATTGAGTGGTTATTTTAAATACCGGTAAAGCAGGACTGTAGGGTAGCCGAAGGGGAAAAAATAAAAACGAAAATTCTTCATCATAACTCTAATAACGAGTAAAAATAAAGGAGAAAAACATGAAAATCAGACGTGTTTTGTTATGTATAGTTCTACTGGTGAGCGGAACTGTTTTAGCTGGTGGTTTGGTTACGAACACTAACCAAAGCGCGGCTTGGGTGCGGACTTTGAACCGTAACGCTTCCACCGATGTGGATGCGGTTTACTACAATCCGGCTGGATTGACCAAATTATTCGAAAACGGTTTGTTTTTGGATGTCAGCAATCAGACGATCTGGCAAACCAAGACGGTGACTAATGACACCCCGACGTTGAACAATCATGAGTTCGTCGGCAAAGTATTTGCGCCGGTTTTTCCCTCGGCTTACATTGCTTATAAAATGGATAAACTTGTACTTTCCGGAGGCTTTATGCCGATCGGGGGCGGCGGCAGTGCCAAATTCGAGAAGGGTTTGCCTTCCTTTGAAGTTCCGGTTTCGGCACTGAAAACTGCATTGGCAAGTGCCGGGGTTACAGATTATAAGCTTGATATAAACTTTGAAGGCTCTTCGATCTACTACGGTGTGCAGGGTGGTGTTTCATATAAAATTAATGAGATATTCTCGGTTTTTGGGGGCGCACGCTACGTTATGGCAAGTAATAGTTATACCGGGTATTTAAAGAATATTAAGATTAATCCCGCTGGTGGTGAATTTATCCCTGCGACAAATTATTTTACCCAATTATCTAATTTAGCTAGCGGAGGTGCAAGTAGCGTTCAGCCGATAATTAATGCCGGTGGTGGGAATAATACCTTAGCTGAATTAGTAAGTGCCAATATTATTTCTGCAGCCGATTCGGCTAGTATCGCTAGGGGATTAGTTCAATTTGGAGTGCCTGCCAGTCAAATTAGTGCCATGAATGCTAATCAAATCCATACAACTTACTCTACAATTGCCAATACTATGGCAGAACATGCTTTTGAAACTGCTGATAAAGAAGTTGACGCCGCTCAGAGTGGTTCAGGCGTTGCCGGAATTTTTGGAATTAACATCAGCCCGAATGAAAACTTGAATATCGGTATTCGTTATGAGACCATCACTAAGATGGAACTGGAAAATGATACGAAAAAAGACGATACCGGTCTTTTCCCTGATAGCGCTAAATATGGAGCCGATATACCTTCTCAGCTAGCCGTTGGCGTATCTTATAATATGGGAAAGATTAAACTAATGATGGATTTTAATTATTATAATAACGGCGCCGTTGACTGGGATGGTGATGAGAAAAACTTTGACAATACGACGGAATTCGGGTTGGGTGCTGAATATGCTTTAACTGAAAAATTGAAAGTCAGTCTCGGTGGACAATATAGTATGATGGGTGCAAAACCGGAATCGCAGTCCGATATGGACTTCAATCTCGATGCGTTTACAATTGGCGGTGGTGTTGAGTATCAAATTTCACCGAAAGTAAAGCTCAACGTCGGTGCGCTGGATGCCTTCTATATTGAGGCTGAGAATGCCAGCGGAATTGAAAAGTACAATCAGACTAATTATCTCGTAGCTTTCGGCGTTCAGGTAAAGCTGTAAAATTATGCCAGGATTAAATGATAAATAGGAGAAGTCGTTACGGCTTCTCCTATTTATATTTTGAGGTTAAGATGAAGCGAGACTTATTATTAATAGTAGCACTAATATCGCTAATTTCCATCGAAAGGACAATGGCTAAGGAGCGCACCGGTTGGGGTTGGGGTGGCGTTCCGGCTATCAATTACAACGCCGATGAGGGATTTGGTTACGGAATGATCTTTGATATTTTCAACTATGCCAAAGGTGGTTATTCGCCTTACTATTTTAAAATTGATAACCAAATTTTCTTCACGACCGGTGGAAAACAGGACCACACCATCTTTTTCGATTCGCCCTATATTTTGGGTAATGGTTTCAGAATAAGCGTCCGAACTCGTTATAAAAAAGAAAAATTCCAGCCCTATTATGGATTGGGCAACGATTCGGAATTCGATCCCAGTTATATCGAAGTTGATGAGGATGGCAATAGTCTTGATTCCTTGCACGGCAAGCATTACTATACTTTTAATTCCGAGCAAATCATTTTTTATACTAATATTTTGAAAGCTTTGAAATATCGGGAGGATGGGCGGCCGCTCATTTCAGTATTGGGTGGACTGGGCTTTTACCAGCTAGGTTGTGGCGCAAATGACAACGGCGGAATTGCCACCAAATTTGAAGAAGACCTTAACGCTGGAATCCTTAAAAAACGCGATAATGATAAGTCGTTTAACGATTACCTTAAATTCGGGTTGGTTTACGATTCGCGGGATAATGAACCGGCGCCGAATCGCGGTGTCTGGACGGATATTGTAGGCGAATGGTACACCGGTCTAATTGGCAGTGATAATGATTTTTTTAGATTGACGCTAACTGATCGCCGTTATTTTACACTTCGTAAGAATCTGGTATATGCGAATCGAATTATAGTTGAGAATATATTTGGCGAGGCGCCTCTTCTGTTGTATTATCCATTAGGTGGTTCATTCCGCATTGATGAAGGCGTAGGTGGTTATCGTTCGATCCGCGGCGCTTATAAAAACCGCTATGTTGGCTCAGCCAAATTTATTATGAATATGGAATTGCGTTACCGTTTCTACGATTTTCAGTTCGCTGGCCAGGATTTCTACCTAACGGCTAATGCTTTTTTCGATTTCGGGCGGGTCTGGCATGAAAATGATTTAAAAGGTGGTTTTACCAATTTGCATACTGGGCAAGGCGTCGGAGTTCATATCGGTTGGAATGAGAATTTTATTGTCTATGCTGAAATGGCTTTTAATGCAGAGTCCGGTAGTCAGCTATATATTGATATAGGATTTTTATTCTGAGAAACGTAGAGTAAAGTCGAATAATATTAACAATTGAATGACAACGAATGACAACGAATCGCAACGAATGACAACGAATTACAATGAATAAGCCATGTCATTAATAAAAGACAAACAAGTTTTCGGTTGGGCAATGTATGATTGGGCTAATTCGGCTTTTGCCACGACGGTAATGGCTGGGTTCTTCCCGGTGTTTTTCAAAGGTTATTGGAGCGCCGGTACGGATGTTAATGTCAGTACCGCAATGTTAGGATACGCTAACTCGATCGGTTCGCTAATTGTAGCTCTAATATCGCCAATTCTGGGCGCAATTGCCGATCGGAGTTCATCGAAGAAACGCTTTTTGATATTTTTCGCTTATTTGGGTGTTCTGACGACGACCTGTCTTTTTATGGTTGACTATGGGCAATGGTTGTGGGCGGTTATTTTCTATGTGGCTGGGTCGCTGGGTTTTGCCGGTGCGAATACCTTTTACGATAGTTTATTGCCGGAGGTTGCCCCGCCTCATAAAATTGATTATGTGTCTGCCAAAGGCTATGCGCTGGGTTATCTGGGAGGTGGATTATTATTTCTCATTAATGTTTTGTGGTATCTTAGTCCGGCGACTTTTGGATTTCCGGTTGAGCAACAGGCAAATGTCTATCAAGCTCTCACTCAAAATGCTACGGTTATCCAGATCGAACCAGGTAAGGATTTTTCGATTCCCAAGAAGCATTCCATCGGTAAAGCGGTTGTCACCAGTGAAATTAAATTACCCATCACGATAGTTGATTATCGTTCTGATGATTCAGTCTGGATCAGTGTGCCTGTTCCACCTGAAGTTGATCAGGACTTGATAGTGTCTGCGATTAGTTTCGGTCAATTTAAATCGGGTGAGATCGTCGCTAAAAACCATAGTAAGAATGAATATTTGATTGGCAATCTGAACCAAAAATTGAGTCCGGGAGATTCCGCTGTAATTATCATTAGAAATCCGATTACTTATCAATCATTTCGCGATCAGCGGATTGAGGGAGTGGAGGGACTTTCCAATCACTGGGGGCGGATTACGATTACCACCGATTATCTTACCCCAGCCCAAGAAAATCTGCCGATTCGGGTGAGTTTTTTATCGGTAGGGCTCTGGTGGGGAATTTTCACTATTCCGCTAATTCTTTATGTCAAAGAAAAACGCCGGGAGCCGAGACCGAATAGACGTTCTACGTACATCCGTCAGGGATTCAAACAACTGAGCCAAACCTTCCAGCAAGTGCGCCATCTCAAAGTTGTAATGATTTTTTTAGTAGCCTACTGGTTATATATTGACGGTGTTGATACGATTATTCGTATGGCGGTAGATTATGGATTGTCAATTGGATTTCCGTCGAGTTCATTAATTGTGGCTTTGTTGATTGTTCAGTTTGTTGGTTTTCCGGCGGCGCTGGCGTTTGGTAAATTAGCTGAAAAATGGAATCCCAAGAAAGTAATTTTTGCGACAATTGCCGTCTATCTGGGAGTAACAGCCTATAGCGTTTTAATGAAAGATGTGAAAGAGTTTTATATTCTGGCAATTGTAATCGGATGTGTTCAGGGCGGTATTCAGGCTCTTAGTCGTTCGTTTTATTTACGGTTAATACCCAAAGAACAGAGCGCCGAATTCTATGGTTTTTTCAATATGATTGGTAAGTTCTCGGTAATTTTTGGGCCGTTTTTAATCGCGACTGTGGGTCTATTGGCTCGCCGCGCCGGATTTTCGGCTGATTTGGCTTCACGGATTGGAATTGGTTCGATTGGGATATTATTTCTGGTTGGGGCAATTTTACTCTGTTTCGTCAATGAAGAAAAAGGCCGAGCAGAAGCGGAGAAATTGCGGATACTGAATAAATGATTTTTCAGCAGTTTAAAATAATTGGTGTCCCGGATATCAAAGAATATCAAAAAGCGTTCCCTCGATAAATTCACTGTGACATAAACCGATTAACTTACTTTTAAATTAATTACGTTATTAATAAAATTGGACGCCATGTCCTGATACTATATAAAAAGCTTTCAAAAAACTCTTGATTTTACCCTCCTATCATATAGATTATACCAGAAGCAAGAAGAGTCTTCGATGAAAGCAGAAGAGCGGAAAACTATATGATTTTTTATTTCTAACTCAGAAGGGAAGGATTGTAGGAAAGGAATGGAGTTGTCTCGAGATTCAGATTTCCAAAGAAACAATATTCTGGTCAATCGGAACAAATCAAATTATGGCAACTTTAGGAGCAGTGGTAGGATCCTTTTAAGGTTTATAACACTAAAACATTTGAAATTTTAAACAAATAATTAGTAGAAGGTTTAATCATGAAAATCATTATGTATTTATTTCTCGGTTTGGCAATGTTTTTTGCTTTGGATTGTGATAATACGAATGATACTGAAGTGGAAGATAAAGAATTTCTGAATACAATATGGACTTTAACATCATTTGAAATTGACGGAGAAGTGATTGCTCCGCCGGAGGATCAAGTTTATACTATCCAGTTTAAGAAAGATAGTACCGTTTCCGGCAAAAATGATTGTAACGATTTCTTTGCTAATTATCTGATTGCATCTGATGATTTGTTACGACTAGAACAACTGGTTACAACGAAAATAGGTTGTGGTGGGGATCAATCCTTTAGTGATAAATATATTCAAGGGCTTAGCGCTGCTAAATCATACAGTATCCTTAAAAATTACCTCTATATCTATTACGGGGATAACTCCAGATTAATTTTTTATGGTAAATAGCTCTTTGTTGGAATTTAGATGTTTTTATAAACTAAAAAGTTATTACAACGGGTAGAAAATGTCATGAACCCCAAAATTTTGTTCAATCTGTTCCTTATTTTGCTAATTACATCATGTGATGTACCAGAACCAGAATCGGTTGATTATCATAACAAGATATTATTTACATCCAGTCGTTCAGGGAAGCCACAACTTTACATGATGAATCCGGATGGAACTGATATTCAACAAATAACAAGCGGCGAATACTGGCACATTAATGGAAGCTGGTCGCCGGATGCAGAAAGGATAGTCTGTAATACTGAAGAAGGAACAACTACTGCCGGAATAAGTATGGTGGTGATGGATTCCGATGGAGGTAACCGAACATTGCTTGGCTGGGGCAGGCAAATGTCGTGGTCGTCAAATGGTAGCAAAATTGCATTTATCTATTCACCATCTGCTGAATTGGGATTAAGGTCTCAGTTCATTTATACAACAAACTATGATGGTAGCGACTCTAAAAGAATTACGAATGATAGTTTGGAGTTAATTTATTCAACTTGCTGGTCTTCCGATGGCAACAAAATATATTTTAGCAGTAACAGACATAATACCGATAATTTAAATATTAGCGAATTGTATTATATGGATAATGAAGGGAATAATGTAACAAGATTAACATATACTCAGGATGGAAGTAGTTATTCAGCATCAATTGCACCTTCGGGTGATAGAATTGTTTTTATGTCTACATCGGGTAATGCCCCAAAAGGATCTATATATCTAAGTGATATTAATTGGAATACTATCACTTTAATAATATCTCCTCCAGATTCTGAAATATATAATTATCCCAGATGGTCACCTGATGAAGAGTCTATTATTTTTATTGGTGTTACGACAGATGGAAACAGTTCGTCGTCTGTTTACAAGATAGGGATAGATGGGAAAAATCTAATTAAACTTGTTGAGAATGCATGCTCAGCAGATTGGTCAAAATAATCTTAAAAAAAAGGAAGGATTTAACAATGAAAGTAAAAATCATTTTTCTTATGTTGTTAATCGGAACAATAAGTTTTTTATTCGGCCAGGTATTACCGGATTCCAGTCAATTATCAGCATATCGGAATTTAGAAACAAAATTTCAGAAAATATACGTTCATTGGAGTGAGCAATGAAACGGTTAATATTTATATTTGCATTAATGATAGTACTGATATCTATCAATTGCTCAAGTATTAACCAGCCTGATGAATGGGATAAAGAAAATCTTGTAGCTTTTTCTGCCATCTTTAATACCGATTCCGGGTACACCGGCAGAATAGTCATTGCAGATTACAATAACCCATCAAATTACAAAATAGTTACGCCTCCGGAATTAAAAGCAGTTGAGCCGGTATTTTCTTATACCAAAGAAAAAATATTATTCGGTTTGGACGGGATTATGGCACACGGATATCAGTTTGCGGTTTATGATGTTAACACAGGGGAAATGGAAAAGCTATATGCAAATAATGTTGTTGACGGAGCCCCGTTGGCAGGAAGAAATCCAGTCTGGGATCTTGATGATAAAGGTTTCTATTTTACCCAAGATCATACATATTCTATTGCGAAGGGTATTTATTATTATGATTTAACTACAAAAGAAGTGACCGGATTGTACACTCCGCAAGATGCATCCGTGTATGTCGTAGGTCTAAAGTCGCCGGATACTTTAATAGTCTTTTCCAATAAATATATTCTTGCTTCCCAGGATAGTAATAGTTTCTTCTTTATGTCAAAAGCCGGAGAGTATTTTTCCTCCATCAAACCACGCCTTGGACACTATGTAAACTGGAATTATAAAATCAAACAATTTGTTTTTTCGTCTACTAATAATTCAGGTTATGCGATTTCAACTACTGATGTTGAGGGAACATATTATAAACAGCATACAAATTCGTATTACGATACCCGTCCGGTATGGGGTCCGGATAATTCAATAATATTCTTCAACAGGCAAACAGACAGTAATCAACCAGCACAGTTATATTTCGTTAACACTGTTACCGGAGATGTACGGCAATTCATCGATCCAAATAAAATTAATGGCGCAGATCAAATTGTGGATGCAGCTTATTAGGTTGTTAATTTATATGTACTGCCCCAATATAAACCAAAATCAAATAGGAGGTTATATGATTCAGTCCAATTTTATTAAAACCGGTTTGCTGTTTTTACTTATGTCTATGCAGGTAATCGCTCAACAAAATGAGGATATTACGAATAGGCGCTTGGCAAGAGATAATTTTACAAGCAAATATGGTGAAGGATGGAATATACGCTGGAATTCAAAAACGGAAACGCCTTCTACTATTATAGGGGGTAAAATTACAAAATATAAAGGTTCCCCAATTGATATAGTAAAATCATTTTTAGACGAAGAAAAGACGATGCTGGGAATTAAGAGTGTGGAGAACGAATTGGTGTTAATAAAAGAAAATTCCTCGAAGAGAGGAGGCACCCGTTATATTTTTCACAAGTAGTCAATGGAATTTCTGTTATCGGTTCGGGTTATAACGTGGCGGTAACAAATGATGGCTCAATTTATTTTGTGAGCGGAGATTATTATCCCGATGTTAATATTGATACTAAGCCGTCGTTTTCATCAAACTCGATTATTGAACTAATAAAAAAGGATTTAGATACAATACAAAATCTAAAGATTGATAATCCCGAACTATTTATCTTTCCGGAAGGGCTTAATTCCGAAATAAAGTTTAGAATTGTGTATGTAACAACCGTTCGAGCAGATAAACCTCTAACTGCCCTCAAATATACGATTGATGCAAATAGCGGCGAAGTACTTTCAAAAGATGAATTAATTAATAAAATCAGTGGGACGGGAAAAGTATACGAAACAAATCCAACGACGCCACCGCTTTTTCTAACAACAGTCAGCGCAAGTTTGTGCGCACCCAGGACGGCTGGCTACATCAGGTCTATGTATCAGCCGGGCGCGTCTGGCTGGAGCACAGTGCGGATGACGGCGCGGACTGGTTCCCGGGCAACAACGGCTTGCCATTAGACGATGGAGAAGGCAAATGTCCTTCGATCGATTGGGGCCACTATTATTATTACAACAGTTCCCAGGGAATTTACGAACACAAACACATTATTGTTGCGGCCTATCAGCAGAAATACGGTAACTATTATAAAATACGGTATGCTGTTTTTAAAAAAGTCAATGACGTCTATGTTAATAATACTCCCAACGGGTCGGATGCGGCCCTGTATACCGAATCTTCAGACCTGTATTCCGTTGACGCAAACCCGAATATTGCAATAAGTGGATGCTTATCCGGTATATATGATTTTGTTATTAGTTTTGAAAGAAAGAGCGGTTCGACGGCCGGTATTAACTGGTTCTATGGTAAGATGGGTTACAGTGGTGTTTATCCAACTTATGAAAATTACGTTGGTCCAGTGTGGGTTACAGGAACCAATACCAGTTCAATAAATGCAAGTGTTAATCTGAACAAGGGAATAGTAAATCCGGGCGAGAGTTTTGACATCGTCTACCAACAAGGCACTCAATATATCAAGGATGTTATCTTGAGTTGTACCTATAACGGCGTAGGGAATTGGACAACCTATCAGTCTGATACATTTACCATTTCACAAAGCACAGACCGAAAAAGTTATAAACCGTCATTGGTGCAAAAAATCAACAGGCATATAAGCGTTAGCTGGATTCGCGATCGAACGGGTGATGGCGGTTCTCCGTATTATATCAATGCGGTCAACTGGGATTCGGAAAGCGGCAGTGTTTATAGAACTTACGGTGCCTGGGATGTGCGCCCAATAAAAAAAGCAAGATTGTTTGAAAATATTTCTTGACTTTACTCCCCCCCCGCGTATATATTATACCAGAAACGGGATTGGTTTTCGATGAAAAAGAACATTGCAGAAAGATGCGTTGATTTATTCGTCCAGGTCAGATGGAGAAGGACGGCAAATACCACCGGGACGGACACGGCTTCGGAAGTTCCGGATTGTATTAAAACAAGGATAGGAATGTAGCGATAGGGTTTTTCGGAAGGAGGCCGATGAAACACAGAAGATTATCGATAATAACTTTTTTATCCGCCATTATCGGAATGTCCCTTTTTTCTTGTCATAATTCAGTGAATTCAAATAATGCTGGGCTAAAAGCCAATGCAGGGGAAGATCAGGAGACGATTGTTGGGAGCTATGTCATTCTTGATGCAGGTCAAAGTACGGGGGAAATTGACTGGTACGGATGGGAGCAGGACGAAGAAAACCCGGATACTGTTAAAGTATTTTCCAGTAGCGATAACCCTTCGCAATTGGTCGGTTTTGTCAAGGAAGGCATGTACAAGTTCCGACTCACTGTAAAAAGTGGTGAAGAGTCCAGCGATCCGGATGAGGTTCGGATCACTGTTTTGCCCAATCCCTCAAGCCGGTTCGAAGATCCAAATCTGGAAATTATGGTACGAGCCAAGCTTGAAATCCAAATTGCAGAACTTACGGATAGTGATTTATTGAGGCTCGATTCACTTCAGTGTATCGTCACCCCGGATAAAGTTGTTTCATTAGAAGGAATAGAAAACTGTAAGAATCTGATCTTTTTGGGGATGAGTGTTGAACAAATATCTGACATATCACCTGTATCCACTTTAGTAAAACTGAAAAGATTGGACCTGGATCAAAATCGTCTTATCGCAGATATTTCGCCATTGTCAGGACTGACGGAATTGGAATGGTTAAATTTGGATAGCAACTTGATTACAGACATTTCCGCTTTGGTTAATCTTATAAAACTTAAATACCTGAACTTACAACTTAACCCCATATTGAGTTTAGATGCCGTCAAAAATATGACTGAGTTGGAAACGCTAAAGTTATTCCAAGCAAATTTGACGGATGTTTCAATGTTAGCAAACTTGAGTAAATTGGAATGCTTATGGATTATTCAATCCAATGTAGTAGATATTGGTCCATTTTCTACCTTAACAAATATCAAAAATTTGCATTTAGCCTGGAATCAAATTTCGGATATATCTTCGCTTGCCAATATGGAAAAACTGGAATGGGTGGCTTTGGAACAGAACCAAATAACGGATATCTCGCCCTTACAAAATTTGCCCAATTTAAGCTATGTCCGGCTTTGGGATAATCAAATTACGAATATTAAACCCCTGGTGGACAATCCCAATATCGGAGAAGGAGATATTGTCGGATTGAATGATAATCCCCTGGATGAAATTTCTATCAATGAGTATATCCCGGAACTGCAGGAACGGGGCGTTGCTGTAACCTGGTGAGAATAAAAGGATGAATACCAATGTTGATCCGTAACCTCTATTTCAATTCCGTCTGGGCGGCAATCAAATTAATAGCTCTGTACCATCCTTCAATATACATATGTGAGAGATGGGGGATGAATTGTTTTTAGTTGGGATATTGTAGCAAATCAATAAGAATGCAATTCTAAAAAAAAGGAGGAATGAAACAATGAAAATGAGAAACAGACTTTTGTTATTGATTTCTTCTATTATGTTATTCATCGTTGAACCTCTCTCAGCCCAAATGAATTATAAGGGTTTGATTTTCAGCGAAGTGTACCTTGATGAAAGCCGGCCAGAACAAAGTTGGCTTGAGATCTATAATCCAACATCTAATCCTCTTATTCTTGAAAAATTTCGATTTTCACATATATTGACAACGAATATGCTGCCAGAAGATATAGTAAAGAATGGCGGAGTAGAAATTCCATCGAAAGAATGCATTTTGATTTGTTCTGATAAATCAGTTTTTGGAACAAAAATTAATGGTAATACCCAGGTAATTCAAATTAGTACAATTAAAAAATTTTATAAAGGAGGATTTATAGCATTAACGACAAAATATTTTGATGAAAATGGCATAGATATGATCAGGTATGGCGAATCCGAATTGACATCTGAATTTTCAGAAAAGCTGGGAAACTTTGTTATTCCTATTTCCGAAGATTCTTTAAGCTATTCGCGAATCTTGAATGAAGATGAGACTACAGGTACTCGGCCGAAATTTATTAAAGGGATACCGACACCAGGAACTGTTACTGCCAAGGATGCCAAAAATGAATAAAGTAAATAAAATTAATAGCATAATGACCTTTTTTTTGTGCCTACCTGTTTGTATGCTTAATGCAACAAACTATTATGCTGTTTGTGTAGGAATTGCTGATTATTCTGGGGCAGTTAATGACGTACTCAACAACACAACTGTACATGATGCTGAAGATATGAGATCATATTTAATTACATATCAAGGATGGAGTAGTGCTAATATTGTTGTCCGTTTAAATAGTAATGCCACTGAATCAATTATTAGCAGTGACATTAGCAATATGCCCAATAGTACAGGCAATAGTGAACTATTCTTTTACTCTGGTCATGGTTCTACTAGCGGTTTAACAACTTATTCAGGCACATTTTCTCCCAGCGAATTAACTGCATCATTTGGTAACTCATTTGGTCAATATTGTTGTTTTATAAATTCTTGTCATGCGGGTATCTTTGCAAATAATATGAACAATGGTGAAATATCATGTGCATGTGAAAATGATGAATATGCCTCTGCAGTTGGTCCTGATGATAATTGTGTGTATCCGTATTACATTTTAGAGGGAATCAAAAACAATCAAGCTGATCCTGTTTCAGGGCATGTTGTATCTGTAAAGGAAGTACATGATTATGCGGCGCCAAAAGTAACAAAATATAATCCTGATATGCATCCTCAGTTTATGAACAATTTTGGTGTTTTGAATCTAGCACCTTTAGGGCCAACAGTTTCTGGCACTCTGATTGATGATGAGCTTTGGGATCAAAATGTCACGTTAACTAATGATGTGACTGTTAATTCTGGCATTACCTTAACAATTGCTTCAGGAGCAATAGTTAACTATAACGGCTACACTCTCACTTCATCCGGGGGCACAATATCTATTCAAAGTGGAGGAGTCATTACACTCAACCCGGCGACATACGTTGATATTGTAGGTAGTGGGAGCACTACTTATGAAGTAAATGGAATCAATGTTGGAGCATCGTTTAATGGCATAGGACAATCTATCAAAGCTATTCCGCCATCTGGTTTCGGTGTTGCCGGATGGAGCGATGGCATCGGGGGGAATTACCGAGAAATAAATGGAAATATTACGGTTAATGCAAGACTAAAGGCTCTTCACAAATCCAATACTACGACGGCCTGGGATAATACCAGCCAGCGGAAACTGATCCAGACGTTAGCCGGCGGAAATACCTGGCTCCATCAGGTTTACACCAGCGCCGGTCATGTCTGGATCGAGCATTCCGGAGATGGCGGCAGTACCTGGACGCTTGGCAATAATGGACAACCATTAGACGGAACCGCCGGCGGTAAGTGTCCCTCGATCGCCTATGCAACCCACGATTGGGGCTATACTGTTGATAATTATATTGGAGTAGTATGGCAGGAGAAATACGGTACGAAGTACAAAATTAAGGGCAAGATATTTAACCAATATGGCGATGTTAATTCGGTGCCAAGTCCATACTACCAGGTGACTACCTTATTTACCGAACCGAATGATGCTTATGCCTCTGTGAATGCCAATCCTAATCTGGTTTTGGCACGGGGCTATACGAGTCCGTATTTGGTCACATTCGAAAGGAAAAGCACAAGCGGTAGTTTACAACCAGGTATAAATTGGTTAGTCGGACACACAGAAGATTGTGGACAAAGGTATTTAGGCCCATTTGGATTGCCGGAAGAGCAAGGGATTATTACTGGAACGAATGCCAACACAACCAATGTCCAACTTTCCATCTGGCCTAATACTAATATGTTGGACATTAATCTTGTTCAACAGGCCGGAGCAACCGGAGCAATATACAGCCATTGGATTTCCCTTTACGAAAATCTGGGTAATTGGAATTATTATCAATTCGATGATGGGATGATATCTTATCCATCGGCAAACAAGAGCCCTTCTATTACATCTCTTCCAAATTGCCTTTACTCTGCCTGCTGGATCGAAGTACAGAACATGGCTTTTTATTATCTGGGAAATCCTTCAGTACGTTATTATTATGGAGTCTATGGATCTTCATGTTCGATTAATCGCGGAGGCGGAACAAGTTCCAGCGGTTTTGCGGTTTGGAGTCAACAGCCTTCTTCCGGAACCAAGTTGAATAAATCTATCCGCTTTGATGGTGGTTATCCTGTGAGTAGTAGTATTCAGCCCTTAAGTACAACAGGTAAATATGTTCAGGTAGGAAACGGTGCGACTTCGAACCATTCTTATATGTATGTATCCTCATTCTATCCCAATTCACTTCCCTACTACTTTAGTACTTCGCAGACGCTGGGTCCTTTGAGTAAAAGTTCACCGAAAATTGTCGAAGGCAGGGGATTTATTATCAAAAAGGGGGATGCTTACTTTAAATATAACCTTGAAGGTCTGAATGTCGATGGTCAAAATATTGCTTTCGTTGATGCTTCTGATGAAGTGGATTATTCGAAAATAGACAACTTGAATGATGTTCTTCTGACCGAGCCATTCCAATTGAAGGAGGATTCAAAAGTAATCTTTATGGAAGAATCAGGATTTGCCGATTCTATTGTGGCGAGTAAAGCGTTCGGTAAAGAAGGTTATATCCACTACAAGGTCGAACTTATCGATGAAACCACTGGCAATATAGTTGGGACAATAAAGAATGTTAATTTCAATGCTTCCAATGTTCACATCACTCAAAAACCTACCTATTCATTGAATACAAAGGGATTAGATAGTAAAATAGTAAGAGCGAAAATTACCCTCGAAACCAATTTAGTAGGTGAAAATTCAGGGAAACCGACTACTACTGCTCAGGATTTATCCCATATTCCTCCTGCCATCAGAGAGAAGCGCCTGAATATTAAAAATCCAAATATCATATTAACAAAAAGCTATTCAGAAGAGAATGTATCTCTGGCAAAAGCTATTTTTGAGCAATTAGAATTGGAAAAGCCGGATATTCCGATTAGCTATTCACTGGAGCAAAACTACCCGAATCCGTTTAATCCGACGACCACGATTAGCTATGCTTTACCGAAGGCCGGGAATGTGACTATAACCGTATACAACCTACTTGGCGAGGAAGTGGCAACGCTAGTGAAAGGAGAGAGGCAAGAAGGCCGACATTCGGTTACTTTCGATGGCTCGCTACTTTCAAGCGGAACGTATCTGGTTAGGATGCATTCAGGTAATTACTCCAAAACGATCAAAATATTGTTGATAAAGTAACCTGCAAATTCCTTGTCCTTTGATTAGAAATATTTTTAAAATTGCCATTATATTACTTTCATTTTAGTTAGTAAGTCCTTATATTATATCGCTTTTTTTGGGGTAGTAGCTAAAAGGAAGCATTTGTATGAGGCGACGCAATTTGGGCATTTTGGTGATTTCGTTAATGATCCTGTTTTGCATTGGAGTGCTTTTCGTTGGACAGGAATACTCATCCAGCAGTAAATTAATGACCGTTCGGGTCGAAGGTTTACCGGATGCGCAGTCGGGTAAAAACATGCAGGATTTAATGAAAATGACGGAGGGCATCGAATCGTTCATTTTCGATCAAAACGTCGGATTTTGCACTTTCCGTTACGATTCCTCGATTATAAATTACAAAGCTATCGAAGCTCAGTTTTTGGCGCTTGGTCTGAAAATAACGCCTATTGCTCCAATCGAAATAACCAGTATTATCTCTCTGCCTCCGGAACAAAAATTGCTGAAAGTTCACTTTTTCCAGCCGACCGAATGACAGACGTTGTCAAGTTACCGAAATAATTCCAAACCGAACAGCGTTAATTACCGATATAAGTAATTAAGCCCAATTTCGCATTATTAAATCTTTGTGCCCGGGGCGAGACTTGAACTCGCACCTCCTAATGGAGACTAGGTCCTGAACCTAGCGCGTCTACCAGTTCCACCACCCGGGCTTCAAATAACGGCGAAATTTATAACCTCCGACTGAGTTCTCCAAGTTTTACATTGGAAGTTGAGGCAAAAGAATTAAATTTTCCGTATGCCAAAAGATGATGTCAAAATTATAACGACCAATAAGAAAGCCCTCCACGATTATTTTATCCTGGATAAAATTGAAGCCGGCATCGAACTCAAAGGCACCGAAGTCAAGTCGGTCAGAGCCGGGCACATCAATCTCAAAGACAGTTACGCCAAAATCATTGATCGGGAATTATATTTATTGAAATGTCATATTGCTCCCTACGATTTTGGCGGATACGACAATCATAATCCGGAACGCGATCGCCGTCTGCTATTGCACCGGAATGAAATTCGACGCCTACAACGGGAAGTCGAGAATAAAGGCGTAACCCTGATTCCGCTCCACGTTTTTATTACGGATAAGGGGAAAGTCAAAGTCGAAATAGGTTTAGCCAAAGGCAAAAGACAGTACGATAAGAGGAACGCGCTAGCTGAGAAAGAAGCGCGCCGCGAAGTTGAACGTTTAAGAAAAGGAAAATAGGCATGTTCCCACCGGTTAAAGAACAACTGGAAATTATCAAACGAGGAGTCGAGGAACTAATTTCCGAAGAGGAAATGGTCAGAAAGCTCGAGAATTCAATTAAAACCCATCAGCCGCTTAGAATCAAGCAGGGCTTCGATCCAACCGCACCGGATATTCACCTGGGGCATACAGTCGGAATCCGGAAATTGCGTCAGTTCCAGGATCTGGGACATACAATCGTTCTTATTATCGGCGACTATACTGGATTGGTTGGTGATCCGAGTGGCAAGAACGAAACGCGACCAAGATTGCCCTATGAAACATTGATGAAAAATGCCGAAACTTACGAGAATCAATTTTTTAAAATACTAGATAAAAGTAAAACCGAAATCCACTACAACGGCGAATGGTTCGCCAAAATGAAATTCGATGAAATTATGAATCTGGCGGCGAAATTTACCGTTGCACGGATACTCGAAAGAGACGATTTTACCAAACGCTATAAAGAAGGCAATCCGATTAGTCTGCACGAATTCTTCTATCCATTGATGCAGGGCTACGATTCCGTGGCAATCAAAGCCGATGTCGAACTCGGCGCCACCGAGCAGAAATTTAATCTGCTTACCGCTCGTGACGTTCAACGCGAATACGGACAGGAACCACAGGTTATATTAACTCTGCCGGTGCTGGAAGGCATAGACGGTGGTCAACGAATGAGCAAAAGTCTCGGTAATTATATCGGCATTGACGATGAACCGGACGAGATGTACGGCAAAATTATGTCCATTCCCGATAATCTGATTCTTAAATATTTTACTCTGGTGACGGATTATTCACTTGCCCAACTTCAGGAAGTAAAGCGCCGCCTAAATGATTGCCAGACCAATCCAATGGTGCTAAAAAAGGAATTAGCCCGCGCAATTATCAAAATGTATCATTCAGAGTCCGCCGCCCGTCAGGCTGAACAAAATTTCGAACAAATTTTCAGTAAGAAAGAAATTCCCGACGACATCGAGGAGATAATAATTCCCTCATCGGATTTACCAAAACCTTTAGTCAAGTTACTAACCGAATGCGGAGCAGTTTCTTCTAACGGTGAAGCTCGCCGCCTAATTCAGCAGGGCGGCGTACGCATCAACGACGAAAAGATTAGCGATATCAATTATGCTATTCAAAATAAAGGCGAATATATAACCAAAGTCGGGAAACGGCGGTTTTTCAAATTCATCGTTAAATAATCACCTGAATTCAATAAATCGAAGATTGCTGAATGCTACAATTAAAACAGGTTAAGAAAGTATTTAATAAAACAGTAGCGGTTGATAACCTCGATCTCTCAATTCCGACTGTTTCGATTTTTGGGCTTTTGGGTCCCAATGGCGCCGGGAAAACTACCACTATTCGGATGATAATGAATATCATTCAACCTGATGAAGGGGAAATTCTTTATAATGGCAAACACCTGGAGCGGTCTGATTTATTGAAAGTTGGTTATTTGCCGGAAGAGCGCGGATTGTACCAGAAAATGAAATTGAAGGAAACTGTCGTTTATCTTGCCCGTCTTAAAGGTTTATCATCAGCAGAAGCCAACCAAAGTGTTGACGAATACCTTCGTCGTTTCGATCTCTCCGCTTATAGCCATCGCCGCATTCAAGAACTTTCCAAAGGCAATCAACAGAAAGTCCAATTCATTGTTTCGGTAATTCATAAACCGGAACTTCTTATCCTGGACGAACCTTTTGCTGGTCTCGACCCGGTAAATCAGCTGCTATTGAAAGAAATTATTGCTGAATTGCAGGGACGCGGTGCGACCGTAATATTTTCGACTCACCAAATGGAACAAGTCGAGAAGCTATGCGACCGGATTTGTTTGATTAATAAAGGTAAACCAATTCTGAACGGCGACTTGCGGCAGATTAAGAAAGAATATGGTCAACAAATGCTTTTGATTGATTATGACGGCAAGGCGGATGCGCTGGCTGACTTGAATCTGCCTGATATGCAAATCGCTAACAACCGACTTACCTGTCGTCTTACCGGCAATCTCAATGAATTATTACTTTCGGTAACCCAACGCGTGCAGGTTACTCGTTTTGAATTGCAAGAACCATCTCTGGAGCAAATATTTATCGAGTTAGTTAGGGGGGCGGAGAATTCATGAAAAATGTAATGATAATCGCCCGCTGGGAATATCTAACGCGCTTGCGTTCCAAATGGTTTATAATCTCGACGATTATCATACCGCTGATTATGGTAGCTTCGATGTTTATTCCATCAGTCGTATTAAACTCGGACGATCAGGAAATGCGCCTAATTGCCGTTGTAGATGAAACCGGTCAATTTGCGGAAAAATTGGAACAAAAGTTGGCTGATAAATATACTCTTGCGGATCAAACTCCGAAATATCAAGTCATCGTAATAAAAAATGGTGATCCTGTGAGAATGAAACGAGAAGCGGCTGAGCTTTTAAATTCTTCAGTTATAAGTGCTTATCTCGTTATTCCAGAAGTTGTGCTGGATTCCAGCCGCGTGTTTTATTATAGCTTGAATGTCGGCAACTTCAAAGATCAAAGTGAACTTAATCTGGTGATCAATGAAATAATTTCCGAGCATCGGTTGGTTAAAGCCGGTTTAGACCCGGCTTTAATCCAGGATCTGATGAAAAATGTCGAATTCCAGACCATCAAAGTCGCTTCCAGCGGACAAGAGACTTTGGGTGACGAAACCCTCTCGTTTATTATTCCCTTAATCTATGTGCTAATGTTGTTCTTCACTATTTTTATGTCTTCACAAGTATTGATGCGTAGTGTACTCGCCGAACGCACTAATCGTTTAATCGAGATATTGCTTTCCTCGGTGTCTCCCACAGAGCTGATGTCCGGGAAAATTTTGGGGTTGGGATTGTTGGGTTTGACGCAATTGGTGCTCTATTTAATCGTCGGAATAATGATTTCGAATTTCAAAAGCCTCGAGTTATTCAGTTCCATAAATGTCATCTTATTTCTGGTCTATTTTGTTTTGGGTTATTTGTTTTATGCGGCGCTATTTGCGGCAATCGGCTCGCTCTTTGACAATGAACAAGATGCTCAGCAAGCCGTTTCTATTTTTTCATTGATCTCGGTTGTCCCGATTTTTTTTGCTTCCTATGTCATTGCCAATCCACAATCGTTGACGACGACAATTTTATCGTTTATTCCGTTCATCACGCCCTACTTTATGATTTTAAGAATGGGTGTAATGATGCCGCCGCTTTGGGAAATCTTGACTTCGTTGGGAATATTGGTTGTAAGTGTTTGGCTGGCGATGCTGGCGGCTGGGAAAATTTTCAGAGTGGCAATTTTAATTTATGGCAAACGGCCTACATTTCCGGAAATATGGCAATGGGTGCGCGCCAAATAAAAAATTACTGGATAAAAATAGATTTGAGATTAAAAGTAGTTAAGAATATATTATAGCGTGAAACGTTGAGATAATCAAGTAGTAAAAAAGCGGGGTTTTATGGTAGAATTCACTCAATCAAATTTCAATGCTGAAGTCGAGCAATCCGATTTACCGGTGCTGGTTGATTTTTGGGCAACCTGGTGCGCTCCTTGTTTGAAACTGATGCCGGTAATTGAGGAACTGGCGCAAAAGTATAACGGCAAAGTGAAATTTGGCAAAGTGAATGTCGAAAATTCCCCGCAAATTGCTCAGAAATTCGGCATCCGCAGTATTCCGACTCTGCTGATTTTCAAAAATGGTAAAATAATGGCTCAGATTACCGGCGCCCAACCTAAAAAAAATATCGAAGAAAAAATTCTGGAAGTGATCTAAGTTTTCTTACCACTAAGACACGAAGGCACAAAGGTTTAATTATTAATTTTCGTTAAATTAATTACTAATATTTAACCTGAAAAACCAATATTTTCATTGTCGGCTAAGGGGAGGATTTTGAAAATCGTGATCTTGCAGAGAAAGGGCTTTCGACAAACTTAGAAATTCTTTGTCACTTTTTAGTAAGGATTTGACTACATTTTAGATATGAAAGAATTCAAAATCGGTTGTTGCGGCTTTCCGATAGAAAAAGAGCAATATTACCGTGAATTCGATTGTATCGAAATTAACATCACCTTTTATCAATTGCCTCAAATTGTCACCGCCGAAAAATGGCGTCTGGCGGCCGAAAAGCAGAATCCGAAATTCGAGTTCGTCATTAAAGCCTGGCAAATCATTACTCATCCGGCTGGTTCGTTCACTTATCGCCGACTGAGAGAAAAAATTGGGGCTAAAGAGAATTACGGATTGTTCAAAGATACCGATGAGGTCTTTACCGCCTGGGAGAGAACTCGAGAATTTGCCTTGAAATTGGGTTGCACTAAGATTCTATTCCAATGTCCACCAAGTTTTACTCCAGATGAGAAATATTTGCTGAACCTGTATAATTTTTTCGAGAAAATTAGAAAAGACAGTGAAGATTTCGAATTCATTCTGGAAGTCCGCAATCCCAAATGGGACAAGAAAACGATCCAAAAAGTATGTCGGGAATTAAACCTGATTCATTGCGTTGATCCGTTATATGAAACCAGTTTTTATGGAAATTACCGCTATTATCGTTTACACGGATTACACATCGGGAATAGATTAGATTATAATTATACTTTTAGCGATCAAGAATTAGAAAAAGTGCTCGCCCTATGTGATCAAGAACTCAATTATGTTATGTTTAATAATTTCACCATGTATTATGATGCTCTAAGACTAATGGAGCTGGTGGGTCGTTAGTTAATGCATTTGACTTAAGGCGTTATCGGAGACTTAAGTGGAGTGCGGTACTACAGACCAATGTTAAGGTCAAGGCTGGGGAAAAAGAGCAGAGGAGAAGAGGCTCAGAGTGGCATCCTTCCTGTCATCCTGAGCTTGTCGAAGGATGAAGCACACAGAAGTCATAGGGTAAGCGATCCTGTCCCTCTTCGACAGGCTCAGAGTGACATCCTGCCTGTCATCCTGAGCTCGTCGCCTTCTGTCATCCTGAGCTCGTCGAAGGATGAAGCACACAGGTAGCATAGGGTATTCGATCCTGTCCCTCTTCGACAGGCTCAGAGTGACATCCTGCCTGTCATCCTGAGCTTGTCGAAGGATGAGCTCGTCCCATTCTGTCATCCTGAATTTGTTGCTTCTTTGTCATCCTGAGCTTGTCGAAGGATGAAGCACACAGGTAGCATAGGGTATTCGATCCTGTCCCTCTTCGACAGGCTCAGAGTGACATTATAGCTTTTTTTCTTAGCCTCAGCCTTTTTACTAATGACTAATGCCCAATGACCAATGACTAATGACCAATGACCAATGACCAATAACTTCTCTCAGCCTCAACCTTATTAATCGTGCTTTAGATCCTTTGTGGTTAAAAGGCTTTTATATCATCGCAAACACTCCAGCAATTCCAGAGGCGCTGGATATTTCTGCGAGACAGTTTTTAGATAATTACCAATCGCATCAATATTATCTCTATCTACTTTTTTGGCAAGGTTAACCAATGTTCCATTATTATAACGGGAATAGATAAATAGATATTTAATCAAGGCAACAAAATAGGCTCGATCGATGACATTCGAAATGATCGAAACCATTGTTCCGCCAACCAAAAGAGAAGAGTAAAGGGCATTTTGGTAATCGTGTGCGTACAAATGCCCGGTGCCGGGGATGATATTTGACATTACCAGCGCCAGAGTGCGCGATTTTTGAGGAATTTTATGAACACCGGAAATTTCCTTCTGCAATGATTTTGAGTCAATAAAATGGACCGAATCCAACAAAGCCAGACCTTCGCCCCACTTGGCTTCATAAAAGTAAGTCCAGGCTTTGATATAATTGATTGTATCCTGAATTGGTTGCTTTGAATTTATACTAATAAAATCCAAGACATTGCGCATTTCGAAATAGTTATAATTATCCCAATGCAGACGAGCTAATTCGAGTGAACATTCCCAGTCAAAAGCAGACGCCTCATCATTGGAGATGGCTTGTAAAAGTATTTCTTCGGCGACTAAATCCTGCCGAACGGCGTGGTATACCTTTGCCATTTTTAGTAAAATTTCATCTTGACTTTCGTACTGGCCAAGAAATAGTTGCCGTTTGTATTCAGTAATGGCTTCGAAATAATGTTGTTTGTCATTATAGTAATCGCCGAGATTTTCCGTAGAAAAAATTACCGAGAAGATCGCAAGTAGTAAAAGAATTATTCTTTTTACCATGTGGACCAATAGGGGTGCCGATCGACTGGATTCAGTTTATTCATTTTACTTTGCCAATCGGCATCTAAGTTACGATTATAAAGTTCAGCCCCGACATAACTGCCGTAGATTGTTCCGAGATAAAGCGAGAGAGTCAATCCACCTGATAAAACGCCAGTTACGGGCAGTTCGGCTTGAAAGGCTTTATAAGTTAGAAGCGCAAAGAGATTGATCATTCCGAACGAAAAGAGTGCATCGCCGGACCGATTGATGTAAACTTTTCCTAATCCGGGGATAAGAGTTGATAATGTTCCGGCTAAAAAAGGTGATTTGGGGTGAATTTTATTACGATCCTGTTCAAGTGCTTTAAGTTGATTGCGCAGACTTTCATCATTAACATTTTGAAAAAAGGAAGTGGTAATTGTAGTTGGAGCTGTTTTCACGCTGGCCAAATAATAGAAATAAAACTCGGCATCATTTTGATAGCTTAATCCCAGGATTTTAGACCAATCTTCTAATTTTGTATAATTATATAACATAGCTAGGCGCGCAGATTCTTTAAATTTACTGGAATCATCCTCAGCCAGTTCCCGAAAAGTTTCGGCGGCAAAATCATAACGCTGGCGGAATTGATGGCACAGCCCAATAACAAAAGTAATCGAATCATCGCCACTTTTTGCAAGATAGCGATAACGTTCGAGCTCCATCGCCGCTCGCAGGTAATCTTTTTGCTGAAACAGGTAAAGTCCAAATTCTTTTAAGTGTGCCGGTTCAAAAAGAGAAGATTCTATCTGAGCATTGGTAGTTGATGAAATCGAAAGAATGAGAAGAAATAAAATAGATTTTTTCACAATGGCTCTGGTCTATTTTAAACGATATTTTTGAGGTGGATCGGCTAATTTTTCGCCGTCAAATGGATAATAGCGCATGGCAAATGGGTTACAGCGCATCAAGCGATCACTGGCTAATAAAGCGCCCTTGACAATGCCGAATTCCTGAATGGAGGTCAAGGCGAAACGTGAACAAGAAGGGTGGAAGACGCACGATGGTAAATCCTGACTGGCAATCACTTTTTGGTAAATTTTAATCCAGGCTATAGCCGAAGAAGAAAATAAGTTGGTAGAAAATATTTCTCCGGGTTTTTCTGGTAAATTTAAAAGTATTTCCCAGTAGTCTGTCCATTTTTGGTGTTCTTGGGAAAGCAACAAATTCCAAAATAATAAGATGGAAAAAATTACCAATTTTATTTTTATCTTTTTACCCATCGAATTGGATTTAAAAAGAAAGCTGAAATTAAACCAACTTTAATCCCAGCTTTCAATTCATAAAAAATCTGAATTTACTTGCGAAGTCCTTCTTTTTGTTCAATTTCAGTCATTGTTTTGCCCTGATAGGCTTCCAGCGGTATTTTGATAGCTGGATAAATGTTAATACACGGGACTAATCTTAACCATTCGAGAGTTCTTATTTTTCGGTAATTTAGCTCAGCCCCAACTCGCGGACCGATACAACAACTTGCAAAAAACCCTCCTGCTCCATTAGTTTTTCCCCCAATTTCATAACTTGTATAAGCCTTTACAACCAGACCGACATATGGGACAAAATTACTGCCAAAATGAATCCATTCGATTGTCTCAATCTGCTTACCTTCGTTCATTTCCAAACCTACACGCGGGCCAATAAAAAAACTTGCTAAACAAGGCATTACCCCGCCTTTTTCCTCGGCAAATGCAAAACTCGCCAAGAGCCAAAAAATCAAAATGACGTTCTTCTTTTTTAACATAAATTGTCCTCCTTGTTGTAGATTCTCATTTTAAAAGTGATAAATTATAGTGAGTTATTTCTGGAAATGCAAGAATTTTCGCGAGTTAAAAAAGATGTTTAGTTTAGAATTGTTAGCATTTTCAGCATATTCGTAAGAATTTGATATTTAATAATTTTCAAAGTAATTTCAAGAAAATGCGGTTTGATTCAAGCCTTATAATACCTACTGAAACAATTAAATATGTTTTCGGGCTAACATAATTCCTTAATCTTGCGAACCTGAGTTACCGAGAGAAATTATAATGGCAAAATAAGCGGAAATGACTTAAATTTTTCGTAAATGAAGTGTCAATTGAAAACTGATGAGGTGAGACAGTTATGAAGAAAAATGAAAAATTTTCACTGATTTACTTCTGGTTAATCATAATGATGATAATTTTTACCCAGTTGTTATTTTTTCCGGATAGACCGGCTAATGTCCGCTTGAGCTATAGAGACTTTTTAAATGCTTTGGATTCCGGAAAAGTAGCGCGAATCGTAATTTTCGAGGATCGCATCGTAGGCGAATTCAAATCCGAAGATATTAATGAAGAGCAAGCGCTTACTCATGCCCCGACTGCACCGTGGCGATTGAGAGTGCCCTCGATCGAAAAACAGGTAGCCCGGCAATTTATCGTCAGCCGTATTCCGGAACTCCCGGATCCAGAATTGCTGGCGAAATTGCAAGCCTCGGATGTTAATTTCGAGGGTAGGTACGAGTCGAATTCGCTTCGTAATTTTTTTCTGAACTGGGTATTTCCTATTATCTTTTTTATCGGTTTATGGGGGGTAATTTTCAGACGAATGGGAAGTAGCAACCCGATGCTCGATTTCGGCCGGAATAAAGCTAAAATATATGCCGAAAAGCCGGAGAATCAGGTCAAATTTTCCGACGTGGCTGGCGTTGATGAAGCCGTTGAAGAAGTAAAAGAAGTTGTAGATTTTTTAAAGAATCCTAAAAAATACACAAGATTAGGGGGCAAATTACCGAAGGGCTTATTGCTAGTTGGACCGCCCGGGACTGGCAAGACTTTGCTAGCCAGAGCCGTGGCGGGAGAAGCCGGAGTGCCATTTTTTAACCTCAGCGGTTCAGATTTTGTGGAAATGTTTGTCGGCTTAGGCGCGGCTCGGGTCAGAGATTTATTCAAGCAAGCCAAAGCCGCCGCTCCTTGCATTATTTTCATTGATGAAATAGATGCTATCGGGAAAAGCCGTGGTAATGCTCTGACTTACGGAGGCGGCTACGACGAACGTGAAAATACGCTCAACCAGTTACTGGTTGAAATGGACGGTTTCGATCCCGGAGTCGGGGTAATAATTATCGGAGCTACTAACAGACCGGAAGTGCTTGACCCCGCTCTCCTAAGACCCGGACGATTCGATCGGCAGGTGCTGGTTGACCGTCCCGATATGAAAGGTCGAGAAGCGATATTTAAAGTGCATACTCGTAATCTAAAACTCAGCTCGAATGTTGATTTAAAGCAATTAGCCGCCCAAACGCCTGGATTTGCCGGTGCTGAAATTGCCAATGTATGTAACGAGGCCGCTCTTTTAGCCGCCCGAAACAATCGCGATGAAGTTACCCAATCTGATTTTGAAGCCGCTATCGAACGTCTTATTGCCGGTTTGGAAAAGAAAAATAAAATTATCAACGAAAAAGAACGTAAAATCGTCGCCTATCATGAATCGGGTCATGCGATCGTAGGATATTTTACTCCAGGCGCCGAACAGGTGCAAAAAGTATCCATAGTGCCGAGAGGAATAGGTGCGCTCGGTTATACTTTGCAAATGCCACTCGAAGATCGTTACCTGATGACTAAATCTGAAATTATTGGAAAAATAAAGGGATTACTCGGCGGGCGTGCCGCTGAAGAAATCGTTTTTAATGAGGTCTCGACTGGCGCTTCCAATGATTTGGAACGCGTGGCTCAGTTAGTGAAAAATATGATCGTTGTGTATGGTATGAGCGAAAAACTGCCGAATTATTCTCTAGTTAACCGTTCAACACCGGGATTTCTCAACCAATCAGCCGGAATTGAAAGGCGCTCGGAACATCTCGAAAGACTGATTGACGAAGAAGTCAAAGAAATTATTGATAAATGCTACCGTGAAACCAAAGAGATGTTAATTGAGAAAAGGGAATTACTGGATAAAATGGCAAATACGCTTTTAGAAAAAGAAGTGCTGGATAAAGAGGAAATTGAGGCGATTTTATCCTGATTAATTCGGATAATAGATAATCATAGAGATTAAGAAAGAACTTAAGTCTTAGTCTTTCTTTTAGGTTGAGTAAAGAGAAGCGCCCAACCTGACCGTTTAATTTACTTACGGCCTTAAGAACATCTCCGGCTGGGAAGCGAATGGTCATTGGTCATTGGTCATTAGTAAAGAGGCAGAGTAAAGAGGCTGAGTAAAAAGACTGAGAAAAGAGACTGAGAAGGAAGACGGGAGTCAGTTTTGCGGAAATTGGTTTAGCTATTTGGAATTTGGGTTTTGGGATTTTTCTCATTTAGCGGTTCTTGGCGAACTTGGCGGTTTATTCTTCCAAGACTAGAAAAGTAAGGCAGAGAAAAGAGGTTGAGTAAAGAGGCTGAGGCTGAGAAAGAACTTAAGTCTTAGACTTTTTTCAGTCTTAAACTTTCTTTCGGCCGAAACCAATTTAGTCTCGCTTGCGGCATGGCGGAAATTAGTTTGTCATGTAGCTCAATTAGATATACTTTTTAATTATGTTCAGCAGGGTACCCGGCATTACGGGTTTCTCGATGAATTCCTCAACCGGCAGGGTTTCCTCGTCTTTGTCATATCGAATGCCCATTTGCTGACTGACAGCGGTCAGCATAATGATGGGAGTGGCGGCTAATTTCGGATTATTACGGATTTTTTGGGCAACTTCAAATCCCTCGTCCCAGGTTGCCATCATAACGTCGAGAATGATGAGATCGGGTCGTTCTTTTTCGACTAATTGATAGCCGCGGGTGCCGTTTTGGGCATCTATTACGAGATAGCCATTTTTTTCCAGCATCAAACGCAGGACTTCTATTAGGTCAACATCGTCGTCTATAACTAATATTTTCTTAGGCATTACTTTCCTCATTTCATATTAATAAGCGTTCGAAGTTAAAATGCTTGACCTTATTCTGCAACATCTGAAATCCAGCGTTTGTACCCAATTAGCCAATTTTGCAGATCGACGAGGCCACCACCGCGCTGAGCCGAAATCGGAAAAATAGTGAGATTGGGATTGATTCTCAACATATTTTGGCGTAGTAAATCCAGATTAAGATTGAGATAGGGGAGGAGGTCGGTTTTGCTGATTAATGCCAGCTGGCATACTCGAAACATTAGTGGATATTTGAGCGGCTTGTCTTCACCTTCGGTCACACTCAGAACGACCACATTGACATTGGCGCCGGTATCGAATTCCGCCGGGCAAACCAGATTGCCGACATTTTCAATAAAAACGAAATCGAGATTAGCCAGATCGAGACTATCGAGCGCTGGCATAATTACTTCCGCTCCAAGATGACAGTCGCCGCCAAAGGGTTCGGTATTGATTTGTACAATGGGAATGTTCAAAGGCTGAAGACGCTCGGCATCCATCGTGGTGGTGATGTCGCCTTCGATCACGCCGATTTTGTAGGCTTTTGACTGGAGCATCGGTATCAATTTTTCCAGTAGAGTGGTTTTGCCGGAGCCGGGTGAACTCATTAAATTGACGAGTATTGTTTTTGAATTTGCAGTGCGCTGACGGATTTCAGCGGCTAATTTGTCATTGGCTTCGAGAACGTGGCGTACAATCTTGATTTCCATAATTTGATCCTTTTGGGTTACACGGAGGCGCACAGAGGATTCACTGAGGTTCACGGAGTAATTTTTATAATTATTAAAATCTCCGTGTTCCTCTGTGTCATAATTACTTCTATCGCTATTCATCTTCCATCTCGATATTGTCAACGAACATTTCTTGGCCATTGATTATTTTTAGATCGGTTCCGTGACAATGCCGGCACTCGAATACCGGTTCGTCGAGTTCGGAAATGTTTTGACATTGACGGCATTTGATCCGTAACGGAATTATTTCGATAGACAGAACGGCGTGTGCGAATTGCGGAATTTCAGATTTTATGGTGTCGAAATTGAATAGGAGTGTTTCCGGGATAATAGCATGCATCTGACCGGCTTTGAAGTGGATGACCCTGACAGCCGTGGAAATCTGACGTTGAGCCAGTTCATCGGCGGCGATAGCGATTATATTTTGGGCGATTTTTAGTTCATGCATTGCTTTCTCGTAAAACCGTTAGGAATAATCTCTCGCAAAGACGCTAAGGCGCAAAGTTTTTTACTGTTTATTAAATATAAAGAAATACTCATCTATAAAAAACACCAAAATAAAACAAAATAGATTCTTTGTGTCTCTGCGAGGGAAGTAGATATCTTTAAAGATTATTGACAATCCGTGTAAATCCATCTTTGATTAAGTTAGAATTGAAATTTATGAGAAGACCGAGCTTCAACCCGGTTAGTTTCAAATAAGTTAGGAGTTGTTTTTTATGAACGGGGAGGATTTCTTCGACAGATTTTAATTTGATAATGATTTTATTTTCAATAATAAGATCGGCTCTGAATCCTAACTCTAACGAAATTTCATGGTATCTGACGGGAATCGCGACCTGATTGTCTATGTTAAGGCCTTCCTTTTCGAGTTCATACATCAATACTTTTTCATAAACCGATTCTAAAAGACCAGGTCCGAGTTCGCGATGGATATGATAGGCGCAATCTACAATGATCCTGGAAATATCATTTTCGTCCATATTAAAATCCTCTTAAAATTTCTCTCGCCAGGACGCAGAGAATAATCTCTCGCAAAGACGCTAAGGCGCAAAGTTTTTTACTGTTTATTAAATATAAAGAAATACTCATTTATAAAGATACCAAAATAAAACAAAATAGATTCTTTGCGTCTCTGCGAGGGAAGTAGATATCTTTAAAGATTATTGACAATCCGTGTAATTCCATCTTTGATTAAGTTAGAATTGAAATTTATGAGAAGGCCGAGCTTCAACCCAGTTAGTTTCAAATAAGTCAGGAGTTGTTTTTTATGAACGGGGAGGATTTCTTCGACAGATTTTAATTCGATAATGATTTTATTTTCAATAATAAGATCGGCTCTGAATCCTAACTCTAACGAAATTTCATAGTATCTGACGGGAATCGCGACCTGATTGTCTATGTTAAGGCCTCTCTTTTCGAGTTCATACATCAATACTTTTTCATAAACCGATTCTAAAAGACCAGGCCCGAGTTCGCGATGGATATGATAGGCGCAATCTACAATGATCCTGGAAATATCATTTTCGTCCATATTAAAATCCTCTTAAAATTTCTCTCGCCAGGACGCAGAGAATAATCTCTCGCAAAGACGCTAAGGCGCAAAGTTTTTTACTGTTTATTAAATATAAAGAAATACTCATTTATAAAGATACCAAAATAAAACAAAATAGATTCTTTGCGTCTCTGCGACTTTGCGAGAGTTACCATCTAACATATCCGTGGCAACATTTCGCCGGTCAGCATATCGAGAACTCGCTCGGTGCCAATACGGGTTTTAAGTAGAACGTGTCCAGCCGGTTGAGCGATAACTTCACCGATTATAGCGGCATTCCGGCCGAGTGGATGCGAACGCATCGTTTGCAAAGCCTTTTCAGCCGATTTTTCCGCCACTACAGCCACGACTTTTCCTTCATTAGCAAGGTAAAATGGATCGAAGCCCAGCGGTTCGCATAAACCCTGCACGACATCGCGAATCGGGACAGATTCCTCGCTGATTCTCATCCCGAAGCGGTTGCCGTCCAGAAATTCATTCAGAATAGTCGCCAGACCACCGCGCGTTGGATCGCGCATAATCCGAATGCCCGTGATATTTTCGTATAAAATCTCAGTCAAATCATTCAGCGGCGCGCAATCACTGATAATGTCAAGGTCAATCTGAAACTGGTGGCGGGCTTTTATGATTGCGGCGGCGTGATCGCCGATAAAGCCATTCAGGAGAATCTTATCACCGGGAGTGATTAGCGATTTAGCGATATTGCGATTTTCGGGCAAATAGCCGATTCCGGCTGTGTTTATAAAAAGCCCGTCGGCTTCGCCGTGTCCCACGACTTTAGTATCGCCAGTAACAATCTGTACCCCGGCTAATTGGGCGGTTTTTTGCATTGAAATCACGATTTTTTCCAGCGTTTCAATCTCGAGACCTTCTTCGATTATCATTCCACAGGAAAGCCAGAGTGGCTTGGCTCCGCAGACTGCCAAATCATTTACCGTTCCCGAAACGGCGAGTTTACCGATGTCACCGCCGGGGAAGAAGAGTGGTTGAACTACGTGCGAATCGGTTGTGAATACCAATCGCCCGCGTATTTCCGGTAGAATTGCTGAATCCAGCAATTCGCGTAAAGGAGGATTGTCGAAATGTTTCAGGAATACTCGCTTGATCAAGTCATGAGAATATTTTCCACCGGCGCCGTGAGCGCTGGTAATTTTCTGCTTATCGGAAAAATCACTTGCCATTCGACGCGCATAAGATAATTACGCGAGATTCTAAGTCAAAATGAAAAAAGCGGAAATACATGATCGTATGGATGTATAAATGGTTAAGTAGAACTTAAGAACACTTAAACTAGCTTAGAAGTACTTAAAAAGACTCCGTGTTTTCCGTGACTTTCTCTGTTTTCCTCTGTGTCGCAATTACTATTTCACGAAGACCACTTTCTGCATATTGGTCTTCTTCCCGGACTCTAAGCGCACCAGATAGACTCCCGCGCTCAGATTCACCGGTTGCCAGTTGATGGAATAAGCGCCTTTGAGAGCATAGGCGCTGACCAGCGTCTCAACCAGCTGTCCGCGCAGGTTGTAAATCTTCAGCGACATCTGTCCGTCTTCGGCCAAGCTGTAAGGTATAGTGACACTCGGGTTGAACGGGTTCGGATAGGCCGGCTTCAATCCAAATACTAGTGGAACTTGCGCATTTTCAGCCTCGACTTTAACCTCAACCTCTTTATGCCAGGTTACTTTTCCTTTGTAATCCACATCGCCGAGACGATAGGAGTAAGTCGCGCCTGGAACAACCGCCGCGTCGGTGTAGGAATACTCATGTGCTTCAGAAGTGCTGCCGTGCCCAACCAGTGCCTCGCAAGTTGTGTAGTCCGCAACCAATAACCAGTTACCGGATTTCGGTAACCTTTTTTGGATAATAAATCCGAGATTTTCGATTTCGGACTCGGTCGTCCAGGAAAGCACCACGGACTGGTTACGCGACTGGGCAGAAAAAGAAGTCAGAGAAACAGGGAGTGAATTATCAGCCATATTGGAACCGAGATAAAAATGATCAAATGTTCCGACGGTTATTTCAGTTCGGTTAAATACCGTTCCGCTTCCATCGGAATGAGTGCCGACTAAACTAAATGTATTTCCATCAGATGAATTAATTAATCTGATCTTAGTCAGGCTGCTAATACCTTCTTGACCGTTAGCGTCTATTGATAAATCATAAGTTCCGCCAGAAATGCTATCGCCAGTCAGAGTCCAATACATATTCGAACGTCTGTTGATAATATACTCACCATCTTCTAAAGTTGAAGATAGGTTAGTTCCACCCGAACCATCAGTATGAGATACTAAAATTTTACCGCCAGCCTCGATATTTGTCGTAGAAATAGTAACCGGACGGTAATGACTTTCAGTACCAACTGGAAATAGAAAATTGGAATTGGCTCCAGTAGTAAACCATCTCTCAAAATTCCCAATGACTGTGCCAGATGTTCTGGTTAAATTACCGCACGAAGAATCACTAGTTCCCAAGGTAAGAGTATTTGAACCAGTGATAATATTGCCACTGGTAAGCGCAAGTGTATCTGAAACTACAGCAGAAACATTTAAAGTCAAGCCACTGGAATTATTCAAGGTTAATCCATAGAATGTTGTTGTTGAACTACCACTTATTGACTGTGCCGAAGTTCCCTGAAAAGAAATAATCTGCGTACTATTAGCAGAATATGTTCCATTGTTAATAAAATTGCCCATAATATTTATTAACCCTGTCATGGAAGAATTAAGTGAGACATTTTCATTAATTGTAAGGTTGCCATTGATTGTTAAAGCGCTACCTCCAGGAATACTCTGTTCATAAATACCTGATGAACTTTGAAAAATCAGGTTACCATATTTCCTTCCAGAAACAGAAACAGCAGGTTTTAAAGAACTACTTCCTCTATAAATAAAATTACTTGCGGCATCCAGCGTTGCAGAGTTTAGAGGTGTCGAAATCCCCGAAGTTGTATTATGAATATATGTCCCATCGGAATTAACCGCCCATGTTGCATTGGTACCAATTATCAGTGTGCCGGAATTAAGAACAGTGCCGTTTATGTCTAAATCCGTTTCTGTTCCATCATTAAGGGTCAGTATTTGTCCACTTGCGATTGATAATTGACCGCCCGATTCGACTAGAATTTGATCGGCGGTTACTGAAGCATCTATCGTTACCGTGTGTCCGTTTTGAATTGTTATGGTATAATCGTTCGATGTAGGAGAAAAAAATGCATTGCTCCAGGTCGTTTGATCCGTTGATGATTCCCAGGTAGAATTAGCTCCCCAATTCCCAGTAGTTTTAGTTCGATAATGCATCGGTGGACTAGTTACAGTGCCACTGCAAGTAACAGTTCGATCGCTGGCCCCCTCAGAAGAGCAGGTAATATTTTCGGAACTATATGAGCCAATTGCCAAGCCGGCTTTTAATCGCACATAGATAATGGTTTCGTTCACGGAACCGTCTGATTGAGCAAAAGTAAGCGATGAGGTGAAATCCGAACCACTTGTTTTTGAAATTTCAAAGTGTTCTGGTGCCGAAATTGATATGTCTGCCGTTAGATTCGTTCCACTAACCATAAAAGTCTGCTCGGCAGATGGACCAGAACCAACGACATAAGAAAAACCTGACAGACTACTAGGATTTACCGATATAGTAGGTACTTTTATTTCATAAGCTGTTATAGATAAATCGTCAATAGCTAAACCAGGACTATTAGTTCCAGTTTTTAGCCAACGAAACCATATTTCATGTCCGTTAGGTACTTCAATGATAACATTTGATGATACATTTTGGTAATTACCTTCAGCATTACCATCAAGAGCGCTAGAGGTACCAGTTTTCAAAGCTGTAAAATCTAAATCTGAAAAAGATGTCCATGTTCCAGATTCAATTCCTGTTGCATCTACTTGATAAGAAAAAACTAATGTATGAGAATTCGCCGTTTGCCTCCATTGCTCCCCTTTATAGGAAATATTAAATGAAGTAATAGTGTTTCCAGTGTTATTTACTAAACGAATACCAAAAGCGGGGGAAGCCGAACTAGATGAAAGTCCACCTAATGCTCTCTCACTGGCATCCGCCGATCCATAGCTATGTAAACCGCCAGTTGTACTACTACCATTATCGGCGATGTACTCTGTCCTGTTTGAATACCACCCGCTGATAGTGGAATTATCGGTCCAGGCATTATCCGTTTTAGTATTAGCTAATGAATTGAAATCTTGATTGTATGCAGTTTCAAATTGAGTAATGCTTACCTGTCCCCATCCCACCCCCACCATCGTGCTCAGCACCGCTATCATTATTAAAACATAGCCACCTTTTTTCATACTTTCCTCCTTAATTTGTAATTTTAAAAAATATTTACTATAGAATGAATATCTTCCGAGAATTATTCCTAAAAACCGCTCTCTAATCGTTCGTATCAGATATTCACAGTTACATCCAACGGCCAAAATATGAGAAAGATTTTAAGAAAAAGCAATGATTTTTTAGACTAACTATCCAATTTTTAACCAAATTTTTATAGGTATTTTAAAAGTCGGTTCGTAAAGTTATTTATGGCATAATTGCTTGCCGAAATTGCAATTAAGTGATGGTGATGATCTGAGTAAACCCGAAGTGAGATTTACTTAATTAATAATTCCCTAAAAAAAATATTGACTTAATAAAAACTATTTTTTAAAATTCACAATGAATTTTATAATATGGGCGAAAAATAAACTAACAAAATGAAAAAAGCACCCAAACTCATTTTTGTAGTGAACACACGAAAGCGGATGCATTCGATTTCGCTCAGTTGGGGAAAGTTGGTTGCCATACTTGCCGGTGGAGTTTTTCTCCTTATTTTTGTCATTATTTTAGGCGCCAATTTGTTTTCTAATCTGGTTTATCAATCCAGGTTAACTCGTCTTAAGAAAAACAATAATCGGTTGGTTTCAACCTTTTACGACTTGAATAATCGCATCCAGAAAATGGAATCGGATATTAGCATGCTGGTTGAAAAAGACAAGGCTCTCCGAACCTACGGTGATCTCCCCGTAATTGATCAGGACATCCGCCGGCTGGGTGTTGGTGGTCGTTTAATGCCCAAATCGGACGAATTAGATCAGCTCCTGCCTGAGAGTGATATAAAAGTTTCGGAATTAGTCAATAATCTGGATCGCCTGGCGCGGGAAATTAAATTTGAGCGCATCAGTTATGAAACGATTTATGATGCTTTCAAAAATCGTTCCGATCAGATTCAGTCCACTCCGTCCATTCGACCGGTTTATACTGGTTTTATCAATGACGGTTTTGGTTACCGGAGAGATCCGTTTACCGGTCGGAGAGAGTTCCATTATGGTTTAGATATTACGACGCCAACTGGGACTCCAGTTTTTGTTACGGCTGATGGAGTCGTCGGTAAATCCGGGTATCAAGGTGGATATGGTTACGTGGTCGAAGTCGATCACGGCTACGGATATTCAACCCTCTATGCTCATCTTTCGAAAATATTAGTTCGATCTGGTGAAGCCGTTAAACGCGGCCAAAAAATTGGCGAGGTCGGCACTACCGGCCGCACGACCGGACCGCATTTGCACTACGAAGTAAAGCAGTTTAATATCAATAAAAATCCGCTTGACTTTTTCTTCTCCGGATATATTCGTTAAGCGTAGATTCATTCCCTCATATAAATTTCTTAGTTTTCATTTCCAAAACCGGTTTTATATTTTAAATTTCAGCAGTTACGATGGAAGCCCGAAAATTTTATATCGAAACCTACGGCTGTCAAATGAATGAAGCTGATGCCGAGTTGGTTGTTGGCTTACTGCGCGGAGCTAATTATCAGCCGACGGCTATTCCCGAAGAGGCTGATTTAATTCTCATTAATTCTTGTAGTGTCCGAGAAAATGCGGAAAAGCGGGCGATTGCCAGATTAGCGCAATTTAAAAGTCTAAAGAAAAAGAAACCGGAGCTGTTGCTCGGACTGATCGGATGTGTCGCTCAGCGAGCTCATGACGAAATCCTGACTGAAAACAAATTTGTGGATTTAGTTTTAGGTCCCGATTCCTATCGGAATTTACCGGAATATTTGAATCAGGAACAGATGCCTATCGTGGATGTGAATCTATCGCGCACGGAAGTATATGATGAGCTAATTCCTTCTCGCAATAGCGCGGTCAATGCCTGGGTCTCGATTATGCGTGGCTGTAACAAATTTTGCACTTTTTGTATCGTGCCGTATGTACGCGGGAGGGAACGCAGTCGTTCACCGCAGAACATTATCGATGAAATTCGACAAGCGTTAAATGATGGTTACCGCGAAGTAACCTTGTTAGGGCAAAATGTCAATTCTTACCATTATGGATCGTATCGCTTTCCGGAATTGCTTGAGTTAGTTGCCGCTATACCGGATTTGCGTCGGATTCGTTTTACCTCGCCTCATCCCGGCGACGTTGATGAAAAAATGTTAGCAGTTATGCAATCTCATTCTAATATTTGTAAACAGATTCATTTGCCTCTTCAGGCTGGCTCATCCCGGATTCTGAAGTTAATGAACCGTTCCTATGATCAGGCGCATTATCTGAAAATAGTTGACTTAATTAGAGAATTTCTCCCTCAGGTTGCGCTTACGACCGATATTATTGTTGGTTTTCCGGGAGAAACCGCAGATGATTTTGAACAGACTTTGCAGGTAATGCAGACAGTCAAGTTCGACTCAGCCTTTATGTTCAAATATTCTCCGCGCCCGGGAACTAAAGCGGCTAAAATGAATGACGATGTCCCGGAGGAGGAAAAATCTCGTCGTCTGAAAGCCGTTATTCAACTTCAGAAAAGTCATACATTGGAACGTAATAAAGCCTTAGTGGGTACGGTTCAAGAGGTATTAATTGACGGAACCAGTAAGAAAAATCCGGACGAAATGATCGGCCGTACCGAATCTAATAAAATCGTCGTGATAAAAGAAGGACATCCAAAAATCGGTGAGTTTTGTAATGTCCAAATCGAAAAGGCTATGGGAGTGTCTTTATTTGGTAAAATCATTTAAATTTTGAGGTGATTATGAAATTTTTACGCTGGGTTGTAACGCTTTTGATCATGTTTTTAATCGTGTTTTTTGTTATTCAGAACTCAAATTTGAATCCACCGGTGAAAATCCAGTTTTTCTGGAAAGCATCTCCAGTTGAGATGGACATTCTAATTCTGGTATTTTTGACTTTTTTACTGGGACTTGTGATTGGCTTTTTAATTGCCGGTGTAAAAATTCTTACCACTAAGAATGAACTACGCGCTTTATCGAACGATTATAAAAAGTTGAAGAAGGAAGTTGATTTACTGCGAAATCAGGGAATTGACGAAACAGAAGCCGATAATTCAAAAACCGAATAATTAGGGATTAATATGTCTTTATTGGATATACTTTTAACGCTAGTTCTCATTGCGCTTATTGGATTTATCATAATTAATCTGACCGGTCGGCGTCGTCTAAGCCGGTCCAAAGATTCCGCCAGCCTTTATGCTATGGCGCTCAATCATATGTTACACGGCGAGGATGATGTCGCAATCCGTTTGTTTCGGGATGTCATCCGGGCAGACACCGATAATATTGACGCTTATATCAATTTGGGTATTCTGATGCGCAAGAATGGTAAGCCTAAAAACGCTATAAAAATTCATGAATCGCTTCTCTATCGGCAGGAAATTAGTAATATCCAACGTCTGGAAATACTGCGTAATTTAGTGGAAGATTACATCGCCGCCGGTGATAAAATTCGCGCGCTAAATTATGTCGAGAATATTCTGAGTATTGATAAGAAAAATATCTGGGCTTTAGAAAAGAATCATATTTTGAACCGGGACTTAGGACGCTGGGAGAAAGCATCTGAATATCTGGCGATGGCTTTGGAATTAAAAAAAGAACGTAACGATCGGCTTCTGGCTCTTTATAAAGTTCAAGAAGGTTTAGTCAAATACCAGGCGGGTGAATACCATGAAGCCCGTTTAATTTTTCGGAAAGCGCTAAAAATTGATCCAAATTGTGAGGCGGCTTATTATTATATTGGTAAATCTTATGTTCTGGATCATCGGGAAGAAGATGCCGTCGAAGAGTGGGTTAAATTTAGCGACGTAGCACCGCACAAAGCCTATTTGATTTTTAAACCTCTGCAGACGATTTTATTTAATCTCGGGAATTTTGGCAATATTGAAAGTTTTTATGAAAATCTCCTACGAAGAATACCCGATGATCCCAAAACCTTAATTGCTCTCGCTGATTTTTACGAAAAGAAGGGAAATGTAAAAAAAGCTATCGCTATCCTGGAAGATTTAGTCGAAAAAAATCCCGGTTTGTCCATCGCCAAAATTAATCTGGCTAAACTGCTTGTTGGACAGGCTGAATTAAATCGAGCTACAGCCATCCTAAATGACATAATTGAAAAAATGGTTGATCAGAAAGAGTATATCTGCTCTAATTGTGGTAATCGGAGTTCTGATATTCTGTGGATTTGTCCGGTTTGCGGTTTGGCTGATACCTATTTTACGGACGTATGAAACGATTCGTTTTTCTCATATTGATTCCGGCTTTTATATTTGCCCAAAATATCGGGGAATTGAAGCAGAAAATACGGGCGGGCGAAGTTGATTCCGTCAGAACACTCTTGCCTGCATTAATAGCTAAATATCCCGATAATCCCGAGTTGCTTTATATTAATGGAGTGATTGAAACTGATGGTGAAGCGGCTTTGCTAATTTATCGTGATGTGCTCAGTCGTTTCCCCAGCAGCTCGGTTGCTGACGATGCTTTACTGAAAATTATCGAATATTTATTTACTAAAGGCTTGTATACTAAAACGGAAAAATACGCCAGTGAATTGATCAAAACCTATCCACAATCGGATTTGATTGACAAAGCAATTTATCTTCGATTATGTAGTTTTAATGCCATTAATAAACGGGATTCAGTTGATTATTATTATAAGTATTATTCGACTCAGTACCCTAACCTAAATTTTCATTTTGAGGATTACAAAATCGCTTCTAAGGTTACTAGTATCGAATCTAAGAAACAATCTCAACCGACCAGCAGTCAAATATCTTCTAACGCTAAATCGGCGGAGACTCAAACCTATTCTCTGCCAAAAGTAGAAGTGCCAGGACAAGGCAACTTTACTTTACAAATGGGTGTTTTTGGTGATCCAGCAAACGCTAGGGCGCTTCGAAGTAAATTAGAGAAACTGGGGTATTCGGTTACTTTGCGCCAAATAGAAAGATCCGGCCGAAAGTTGACGGCGGTTCTGGCTGGTTCATTTAAGTCGGAGGAACAGGCGCGCGCGGTTGGAAATAAATTGAAAAAAGATCATAACTTAGATTTTATTGTTGTCAAACAATGAATATGGGAATGAATGCTACCCCGGTGGGGGCCGCGGTCTTCAAAACCGTCGTTCCCGATTTAATCGGGAAGCTGGGTTCGACTCCCAGGCATTTCCGCAAAGTCAAAAATTAGTTGCGTCTGATTTTTCGAGTTATTAATTTCCAGTGATTTTTAACAAGTGATGGTCCGGGGGTGCTAACCCGTTTGACGGGGCGGCTGAGAATTTACCCTTTGAACCTGATCTGGATAATACCAGCGAAGGGAGTAATTATGCATCAAAAAAACCTACCTGTATTTTTCTTCATTCTTTTCATTCTTATTTTAACCGTGGCAAACGCTTTCGGTGAAGAACATTTAATTTTTGGAAAATTAGTATCCGAAACAACTGGTCAGCCAGTCGAATCTGCTAATATTTTGCTGGAAGATGGCTCCGGTACATTTTCGGACGAGGACGGCAATTTTCGCATCAAAACATCGTTTCTTCCGATAAAAGTGACTGTTACTCACATTGCTTTCCGGGATACGTCTTTTTCAGCTAATTCCGAAGATTGCGGTACGATTTACTTAAAGCCAACCGTAATTACCGGCGAGTATGTTTTCGTTACTGCCACGCGGGCAGTCAAAGGCAAGACACCGGTGGCTTTTTCGGAATTATCCATTGAGGAAATCAAAAGTCGCTACACCGTAGAAGATGTACCGATGATTTTGGCTATAGAACCCGGTGTTTATTCCTATAGTGAGAGCGGCAATGGTACCGGCTATTCCTACGTCCAGATTCGTGGCTTTGACCAGAGTCGGATTGCCGTGATGTTAAATAACGTTCCTCTGAATGATAATGAAAGTCATCAGGTTTATTGGGTTGATCACGGTGATATTCTTTCTGACGCGGCTGATGTCCAGATTCAACGCGGTATCGGCAATAGCTTATACGGATCGTCGGCTTTCGGTGGTTCGATCAATGTCTTGACCACGATTGGGACCGACCGACCGACGTTTTCAATTGATTTAGGCGGCGGTTCGTATAATACTTCGAAAATACGTCTGGGTGCTTCGTCCGGGCAGTTACACAATGGAAAGCTACGCCTTTCAGCCCGTCTCTCGCAGATAGAATCAGACGGCTATCGTGAATACCATGAAACCTTTCAGCGTTCCGCTTCCGCCGGTATAGAATATAACGGACAGAATACTTCTCATCAATTGCGGGCGCTGGTCGGTTACCAAAAAAGTAACTTGATGTGGGATGGCGTTCCAGCCGAGTTGATCAATGATCGAGTCGGACGTCGTTCCGGTTACAAATCGTATATAGATAATTTTCTTCAGCAGGTTTATTCCTTGAATAGCACCTGGCGGATTAGCGAGAATCTTAACTTCAATAATGTTGCTTATCTGGTGAAAGGTGACGGTTATTACGAGTCAGAAAAATCAGCCGCCTATAATCTGGCTGTTGATGATGCAACTGCCCGAGATGAATTTCGGGATTTTTTGCGTTCTTTCTACCTTGATCAATATTACCCGACTGATGCTGACAGTCAGTCACTGGAATTAACCCGCCGTAAATGGATTGTGAATTCGTATTACGGAATCGTACCGACTTTGACATTTATCAAAGCTAAGTATCGCCTCGATATCGGCGGGGAATTTAAATACTATAACGGCAATCATTTTGGAGAAATTTCCCGATTTTCCGATCAGAATTTGATCACACAAATTGGGAAAGGCTGGTATCGCTATTATCGTTATATCGGTGAAAAGTCAATTGCAACCGGCTTTGTTCACTTTACGCTTGAACCGCTAAAGAAATTGAAATTGATCACTGATTTGCAATATCAACACTTGCAATGGAATCTGGATCAGAAAAAAATCGGTTATGCGATTGGGTATGATATTTCCGCTAAGTGGGATTTCCTGAATCCTCGATTTGGAGCTATATATGAACTATCAAATGGCTTTTCAATTTTTGCTAATTACGGTCGCTCGCAAAAAGAACCAGCCGATGAACAAATAATTGAAGCCGACGATTATTGGAGCGAACCTCAAAAAGCCGCCGCGGAGTTGATTGATGATTATGAACTGGGCGCCAACTATCGAGGTCGAAAGCTGGATGTTGACCTGAATCTTTATCGGATAAATTATAAAAATGAACAGTTAAAAAATATTGATATCGAGCAGGAAGGTGAATATGTGTATACACAGGCGTCGGCGACCATTCATGAAGGATTAGAATGGGAAGTGCGCTATCAATCCAATCCGCTCTGGGCATTGACTCTAAACGGCACTCTCAGCCGCCATGTTTTTGAAAGTGGTTCCTATAAAGGTAATACTCTACCCAATATCCCGGGTATACTTTTTAATGGGAGTTTGGATGTCAAGCCGGTGAAAAATTTGTCGATTTCGGCGATTATCCGTTATGTTGGCGAACAATATATTGACGAAGCCAATATCGGAATGAATCCGGCTTATTGGTTAACTGATGTCGGGCTGAGGTATTCATTCGGTCGGGTTGAAATCGGCGCGAAAGTCAATAACTTATTCAACCGGCTTTACTCGACTTATGGCTATGGTTATGAATGGGGTGAATACTATGCTTATTATTGGCCTGGTGCTACCCGCAATGCATTTTTTTCGATTTCGTACCATTTAGATTGATAAAAATAATTGTAGGACAGGCATTCTTGCCTGTCTATGTTAAGGACAGGTAATGTTTATTAGACAGCCTGGAAAGGCTGTTCTACGAATTATTTATTGTATCAATCCGACCAAAAATAAACTCAAATCCGGAATATAAGTAACCAAAACTAAAGCAATTAGCATAATAAATAGAAACGGCAGAGAAATCCGATAAAGTTCCGTTATGGATTTATCAAACCGATAGCTGGAAATGAACAAATTCAATCCAATAGGCGGAGTCAAGTAACCAATTTCAAGATTAGTGAGAAAAATAATTCCGAGATGTACCGGGTTAATGCCATAACTGAGAGCAATCGGAACAATCAGCGGCACGACAATAATAATGGCGGAGAAAATATCGAGCATCATCCCAGTGATTAATAGAAAAATATTCAATACTAACAAAAAGGTTATTTTAGAAGAAAAAACCTGCTGAGCCCAGAGCAGAGCTTTCTGGGGAATCTCGGCGTCAATTAGATAAGCCGTTGCTCCCATCGAACAACTTAAAATAATCAAAATCCCGCCTACCAATTGCACACTATCGCGCATAATGCGGATCAAATCCTGCCGGAAGGATAAATCACGGTTCAGGATGAATTCCGCTATCAATACATAAAAAGCAGTTACAGCCGAAGCTTCCACCGCCGTTATAAATCCGCCGTAAATTCCACCCAAGATAATGACCGGTATCGGCAATTCCCAGACCGTTTCTTTGAGGGCTCGCCCTAAATTCTGCCAGGAAAAAGGTATTCGTTCGCTCTTTTTTAAAACATCATTACGGACAGCATAAATAGAGAGCAGGACAATTAGCAGAATTCCAGGAATCAGTCCTGCAATAAATAGCTGATCGATCGAAACCGAAGCTACAACACCATATAAAATCAAAGGCAAACTGGGGGGAAATAATAATCCGAGCGAGCCGGAACTGGTAATCAGTCCCAGAGCAAATTTCTCTGAATAGTTATTTTTAAGCAAAATTGGTAGAATCAAACCGCCTAAGGCGATGATAGTAATCCCGGACGCACCGGTGAAGCAGGTAAAAAGAGCACAAGTTACAAGTGAGCCAATTGCAACGCCGCCGGGTATCCAACCTAACAAAGCCTCCGCTAAATTCAAAAGTCGCCGCGGCGCACTACTTTCGGCTAAAACGTAGCCGGCTAACGTGAATAAGGGAATTGCCAGGAGAGTCGGCGCCGAAGCCACTCGGTACATTTCGACGATGACAACCGTTGGATCAATTCCCGAAATGGCAAATTGAATAATGCCGGTTATGCCAATTGCCGCGAAGAGCGGCAACCCGCAAAAAATCAAAACGACTATCAGAACTAAAAACAACAGAGCCATTAATTTTCGAGATTTTGAGATTTATCCACTAAACGCAGAAGAAAAGTCAACGCCAGAAGGAAAAATCCAATTGGCAGAATAATTTCAATAATCCAAGCTGGAATAACTCCGGCAATCATCGAATTCATACTTATTTCTAAACGCAAGAATTGCCAGGCGTACCAGCTGAGACACAGGCAAATCGCCGCCGCTGTTAAATTGAGGATCCAGTTTAATACTAAGCGAGCTTTGCCTTTTACAATACGCGGCAGAATGTCAATCGAAATGTGTTTACTACGTAAGGTCGTTAATGCCGCCCCGCAGAAGGCGATCCACAAAACTCCGTTGCGCATCAACTCATCCACAACATTTAACCCAATCGCAAAAAAATTGCGCAAAATTACCTGCAGGAAAGCCATTACAACTAAAAATAGCATCAAGACAACCGCTAAGGCGGTAACAAATTTTTCGATTATAGTTCTAATTTTATTCAGCATGCTCAGCGCGATATTCATCTAAAAGCGCCAGAACCCGGTCGAGCATTTCACGAGAATACAAAACACCAGCTAATCGGTCTCTCGTTCGTACTCCGGCCTCGATGAATTCGGCGGCCGCGTCGCTTTTCAGGTTTGTGAGTTGCATACCATTTTCCTTAAGAATCTGGATAGACTCTAAATTCTCCTGCCTACCTGCCAGCACGATCTGGCGTGTATTTTCCTTGGTTTTTTTGATTAGAATATTTCGTAAATCTTCCGGAATAGTGTTCATTTTTTTAGTCGTAATCAGGATTGCGCCAATAGAATTAGTTAGGGGATAATTCAGCATATATTTAGTTTTGGTATGCCATTGCATTGCCAACGCGCCGTAAGGAGATATATAAACTCCGTCAATTAACCCGGTTTGTAAGCCAGTATGAACATCGGTGATATCGAGTGGAATCGCCGCTATTTTCATTTCGTCAAAAGTGGCTTTGGCAAGCGGATCGCCTTTCCAGAGCCACATTTTGACATTTTTAAAATCCGCTAATCTGGTGACTGGCGTGTTGGTGAAAAGATAAACAAAACCTACTTCAGCCCAACCTGCCAAAAAAAATCCCTTCTCGAGAAATTTAGTTTGAAATTCGTCGAAAAGAGCGTCACAAACGTAATCAACCTCGGCACTATTCCGAAAAAGAAACGGCAAATCGAAAACGCGCACTTCTGGTACAATTTCACCCAAACCGACTCCGGTGAAAGTCCCGACATCCAATTGCCCTAATTGCATTTTACGTAAAATGTCTTTCTCCCCGCCCTGTACGCCACTGGCGTAAACCCGAAATTTGACCTGACCGTTAGTTAGAGCATCCACTTCCTTCTCAAACTGTCGGAATTGTCGCATCCAGCTAGAACCTTCTGGAGCGACGGTCGCAACTTTTATCGTATGGACTTTTTGAGCTACAAGGTTAGGAATTGTACATAAAATTATAAGAATCACCGCATTGATATATTTCATTCGCATTTTTAATCTACCTTTCGTTGGTTTCTAATATTTCATTTAGGTCGAGAAACAACTCGGCATTCTGGCGCAGATTGGTGGCTTTTTGTTTGGCAAGCGCATTAAAGAGTCGAATTTCAGGAGCGCTCTCGAGGTCGAAAGTCTCGATCTCGGTTAAAAGGTTATCAAATAGTTCTTTATCCTGAACCTGTACAGCGTAATAGCGAGCGTAATACAATTTCGTCATTAAAAAATTCGGATTGCGTTCGATATTTTTCAGATAATAACTGCGCCCCAATTCCGGATTGCCGCCCAGCATTGGTGGGCGAGCGGAATAAAATGTTCCGTAAAATATATCCACACCGCCGAAATTATAGCCAGCGTCCAACTCGGCTACTCGACGCATCAAGAGTTCAACCTTAGCTAAGTCCCCCAATAAGCGCGGCTGATCGAGATTTTGCAGAATATACATTCCCCAATTATATCCGACCCAGAACAATTGCGGCACGTCGCTTTTACGGCTTTCTACCAGGAGCTTTTCCAGGTCGGCAGGCGTGATATTGCGCGAGAATCTTATTTGCGGTGGTAGTGATTTGAAAGCATATTCTAAGCCGCGAACATAAAGCAGACCGGCGCGCTGAGGGTCTTTGTCTTCGACAAAAGCCATTGCATAGGCTCCAAAAGCCTGAGCCGCCATCAGGTTTAAACGCGGATTCTCTGGATCCTGCGCAACTAAAATGACGATTGTCTCCAAATTACTCGAAAGGAATCTTTCGGCGAGTTCTAAATCGCCTTCTTGATATATTATTTCGATACCGCTGTCGAAAACGTTGGAAACTTTATTGAATAGAAAGCGCTGGGGACTGCATGAAAGCCCGCCTATACATAAGATCAGGGTAAAACTTAGAAATTTGATAGCTGGTATTGAATTTTTACTCGACATTATAACGGTAAAAATTTATATTCTTTGTTTTGAAAAACAAATTTTTTAGAATATTTTAAATGAGTTCTTAGGTGTCAAGATGAAAAAAATTGTTAAAACTGTTTTATTACGTAGTATCTGGCTCGGTCTGGGCGTTATTGTAGTAGGGTTAATTTTCAATTGGTTATCACCGAATGGTATTCCGCTTGTGGCTAAATATCAGACGGTTACAGTCCGAGGTAAGAGTCAAAAAATTCCGCTTTTTATGAATCGCAAGGCTCAAACCAATCAGGAAACTGGTTTCGAAATCAGCCCGGTTTCCGAGCTTGATACCGAAAAAGCCTGGCAATTTTTTACTAATGGCGGTACCATCTTTATTGATACTCGCGAATATGAGGACTATCTTGCCGGGCATATTGCCGGAGCAATATCGATTCCATTGTCGGAATTTCAAAACGATCCAACCATTGTTGAGGAATTAGACCGGCAGGTGCGGATCGTGACCTATTGTGACGGCAGTGATTGTCAGTCAAGTATTGATATGGCAGTACGCTTAAATGAAATGGGTTTCGAGCAGGTTTGGTTTTATTTCGGTGGCTGGAAAGAGTGGGTAGAGGCTGATTTACCGATTGTAAAAGGGAGCAAGCCATGAAGTCCAAATTCTGGGATTGGTTGGAATTATTTATCCGATTGGTTATTGGTTTCTTGTTCATTTATGCCGCCGTCGGCAAGATCATCCACCCCGAAAAGTTTGCCGTGGTAGTTTATAACTATCGCGTTCTACCTGTTGAATTGGTCAATATCGCGGCTATCCTGGTACCATGGCTGGAGATTACGCTTGGTGTATCCTTAATATTGGGCATCTGGCTGGAAACAGCGGCTTTTCTCCTAAGTATTTTGATCATTGTATTTATAAGCTTGATTATCAGCGCTATTATACGAGGTCTGAATATCGAATGCGGTTGCTTTACGCTATCGAAAACCGGTTCGCTGGTCAGCTGGAAGCGAGTGGCGGAAGATCTCCTGATTTTGGCGGGCAGTCTGTTCATTTTCTTCCGGCATCTACCGCAAGAACAATCTACGACCGAATAGTCTTACCGGTCGGATTATAGTTTATTTCTTTTTGGTAAAATGTTTTTAATCCAGATTGATTTAGTTCAATCCTGCCAATAATTTTAACAACTTATTTTATAAGGAATAAGATACGCTGAAGAAGTTACTTTTTTGCGATGGATAACGGCAGTAGCCAATGATAAATTTATCTAAGTTGTATGCCGCGCCCCAGGTTATGTAATTTTCATTGTTTTCAATATGTTGACCGCAGTGGATATAAAGTCGCTTGTAGAAGCTGAAAGCACCGCCGATTAAGTGACTTTTTAAATGATTTGAAGAGTGAGAATCATAATAATCTTCAATGAAATCATAGGAAATCGTAGCGCTGATCAAGTCCTTATTGAGCAGTCGCCAAGCACTGCCGAGTCGTAGGCGAGGCACAAGTTTCGACTTATAATTGGTAAAATCATTGCGGTATTTAATAGCCGGTCCGAGATTGCAAAATGCGGCGCCCAGGGATAATCCACCTGTTTTATTTTCTCCAATAGTTAGGAATGGCAGGAGATTGTTGATCTGAATACCCAGGTCGCAGGCTAAACCCTTGCCGTTAATAGATTGAATGCCATCGCTCGCAGTGTTCGGGGCGTTGGTATATATGAATTTTGTTGCCGCTCCTAGAGTAATTTTTCTGGTAAAGTTATATCCATATCCGATGGAAACGTAGATAAAGTTATAGGAAAAATCGGTTGCAGTGTAATCGTCTCCGGTTATTTTCGCATCGAGATTGTACAGGTATAAACTGGTTCCCAAACCGCCACGGTGTTTAAAATTTCTAACAGCTCCGGCATAATATATTTCACTGTTGCCGAGCCAGGTACCATAATTGGCTGAGGCACTTAATTCATCGCCATTGGCTAAACCAGCTGGATTATAGTAAAGTGCCGCGACATCATTGACGATCGCCGTGGCGGCTCCGGCTAACGATGCGTAACGCGTCTCGGGATTGATTAATAGCCAGACTTCATCAGCGAAAACAAAAGATGCGAGAGAAAATAAGAGCAAAATATTTTGAAGGATTCTATATTTTGAAATATTTTGCATGAAAATTCTAAATATCCATTTGGTTGTGTATTTTATTCAAATGCTGGTCAAAAATCAATATTTTAAAATTCTTGTATTTTATTAATTTTCACTGAGAAAGTTATTATTAACTGTACTCCGTCAACCCTAACCATTAACTTTTCCTTGAAAAAATGGGCTCTGAAATACATCAATGAGCCAAAACTCTTGATTAAGTATAATTTTTTAGAGAACTTTATGCTGAATTTAAAATAAGTTTGATTGAAAATAAATGATGTTAGAAAATATATGACTGAAAATACCCGCGTTCGTTTTGCTCCTAGTCCAACTGGTTCATTACATCTGGGGGGTGCTCGAACAGCTATTTACAACTGGCTATTTGCTCGCTCGGTCGGTGGCAAATTTCTCTTGCGCATTGAAGATACCGACGTCGAGCGTTCACGCAAAGAATTGGTGAATCAAATTTGCGATTCGTTACAATGGCTGGGATTGAATTGGGATGAAAAACCAGTATTCCAGTCGCAGAGACTCGAACTTTACCAACAGAAAGTTACTGAATTGTTGAAAGCCGGCAAGGCTTATCGCTGTTTCTGCAGTAGTGAGGAACTGGAAGCGGAAAAAGCCGCTACAATTAAACAGAATAAAGCTTATCGTTATAGTGGTAAATGCCGTAGTCTATCGCTCCAACAGTCAGAAGAACTGATGGCACAGAACAAACCTTACACTGTCCGTATCAAACTCGAACCGGGAGTCATTGAATGGGATGATCTGGTTTACGGACATATTGCCGTGAATAATAATGAACTCGATGATTTTATCATTCAACGTTCGAATGGAGTTCCAGTCTATCAGATGGCGGTTGTCGTTGATGACATTGATATGCGAATAACTCATATAATTCGGGGTGAAGACCATATTCCGAATACGCCGAAACAGATTAATCTGTTTCGTGCGTTTGGTCAGCCGATTCCGCAATTTGCTCACTTGCCGCTTCTGCTTGGTCCAGATAATAAGCGCCTCAGTAAAAGGCATGGCGCAACCGGCGTGGACGAATATCGCGAACAGGGATTTCCCGCCGAAGCCGTCGTGAATTATTTAGCTTTACTGGGCTGGGCACCGCAGAATGATCAGGAAGTGCTGAGTATTGACGAAATCATCCAACAATTTCAATTGACCGCAATTTCCCGCAAACCAGCTGTTTTTGATATAAAGAAATTGGAATGGATTAGCGGTGAACATCTTAACCGTATGCCCGTCGCGAAAATTAGATCGGTTTTAGTTCCCAAATTAATTGCGGCCGGGCTTATCAATCAGCAAGAATCTGAAAACCGGACTCAGTACGTTGATTCCGTTATCGAGTTATTACGCGGTCGCGTCAGAACTTATAATCAGTACCTCGAATGGGGCTGCTATTTTTTCCAAGATCCGGAAAATTATGATGAAAAAGCTGCCGCTAAATACTGGCACACACCGGAGACCAATGAACATCTGGCTAAATTAAGTCAAGAGTTGGCAACGCTGACAGATTTTTCGGCTAATACTATCGAAGAAACATTGAGACGAACCGCGGAACATGCCGGATTAAAAGCCGCTGATTTGATTCATCCTCTGCGGCTGGCTTTAACCGGTTTCGGCATTAGTCCCGGTATTTTTCAAGTAGCAGAGATTCTGGGGAAAGAAACCATTCTGCGCCGAATACAAAAAGCCATTGAATATTTCAAAACCTGAGGAATTAAAATGAAAAATGGTTGGCGAATCGCATATTTTCTAATGTTATCATTTTTATTATTTGGATTGGTCGGTGCGCAGACGCCCACTTCTCATCCGATTAATCTTTTCATTCTCACCTTCACTAATTATGAGGGCGCGCCAGAAATTGATTGGTGGAAAGAAGGCTTTGTTGATTTCTTGATGGACTATTTCAGTAATAATCCAGATCTTAATGTCCATCGCATCAATGACCCGGCGACCATACCAAACCAAATTAAGAATCTCTCAGAAACGGAAATTACCAGATGCTACCTTTTAACTGGCAACTATAAAATAATCGATCGAATATTCGAGGTTGATTTGGAATTAATTGACATTAATACCTGGCGACTTCTCCAGAAAAAGAACATCTCGATTCAATCAGCAGATATGGCAAAGATTATCGAATCTGTCAATCACGGCGCGACTGAAGTACTTACTCCATATTTAATAAAAAAAGCCGAGACCACCGTCGCTCAGGAAATTAGCTCACCATCTCAACCGACGAAAAATAATTACCAGAAGGCTGTTGCCGCAAGTGTAGCAATCTCATCAGTGATTGATAAGTTTTCGGAAACTCATCCTGAGTCAGCGCAACACGAACCAAGTTTTGGTGGCACCGTGACTAATGAACTTTCGCTTAAATTCGGAGAGGCGATTGCCCAAACTGGTAGTTTTCAATATACTATCAATCAGATCATCCGCAATCCCTATAAACTTGAAATCAGCGATCCACTTTTCCGGCGCCTTTCTGCAAACGATGAGATAATTAACGTTACTTTTTTTATTAATTATGTTCTTAGTCGTGATCTAATTCAAGATATGTTGACAACTTTTCCTTATGAAATTCAGACAAAAAATGATGAATATACCGAATATATTTTCAGTGGTAAGCGGTTTGCCTATAGCGAAGATTTTATTAAGGCGATTGCGCGTGGCGATTATCGGACTCACCCGGTATATGCATTTATAACTAACACCGAAACCGTAGCTTGCGTTCTGATTGATATGCCAATAATGTACCGCAAAAATCTTATTTCTTCTTCAAAAGTACAATTTACAGCCAAATATCAGCCTTTAATCAATGTCACGGCTAACGGTTGGAATGTCGCCATCCAACTTAAAAATACCGATGCGAAAGCCGAATACAACTTTGACATAAGTTTCGAACAATTGAAAAACCTCAGCCGTATAGATGTGATGTTTCTTTCAGAAGCCGACATTCAAGAATATTTGAAAATAATAAATTAAGATTTATTTGATTATCTATTTGTTCTTGAATATATTATAATTAAGAAATAACTATATGAAACTGATCACCCAAATTAATCCGTATTTCAGAATTAAGAGGAAAGATGTTTAGCTATCAATAAAGATTTTAAATTTAGAGGGGAAATAATGAATCAGTATAAAATATTAATTGTGGATGATGAACAAAATGTATGTGAATTTCTCGGGGAGTTTTTGCAGGATAAAGGCTATTTAGTTATCAAAGCCAGATCAGGTAGCAAGGCGCTCCGTTACCTGGAAAAAAATAATCCGGATCTGGTTTTATTAGATATTCTGATGCCCGGAATGAGCGGCCTTGAAGTACTTAAACGTATTCGAAAATTATATCCCGATTTACCAGTTATTATCTTAACTGGGGTGAAGGATAAACGGGTAGTTGACGATATCATCAATGTAGGACCCGTTGATTTTATTCCCAAACCGATTGATCTGGATGTTCTTGAGAAATGTATTTCAAGTAATCTCACAAAAAAATAAGGTAATATCAATGGATACTGCCATTTTATATTTACCTGAACGGATGACATCTAAAAAAGCTAACCGTATCTTTAATACTATCCGAGGCATATTACATAATCAACTGAACTTGAATATCGTTATTCAAAACATCCAAAACAGCCCGCCTATTTATGAACAAATAACCAGCATCAAAAATGCCCTCGTATTTGTTTCTATCTATGATTCTATTTATTTAGAGAAATTTGAAAATTTTCAGCCGCTCTTTAAAATTAAAACAAAATCATCTGATAATGTTATGGTTATTCCCCAGAAAGCGACTGTTCGCCATCTTAAAGACCTGGCAGGTGGTAAGGTGCTGATTACCAAGGGAATAGATCATAACTGCGTCAATCCGGTGATTTTATACTTAATTAAAAATTGCGAAATATTTTTTACTCCAAAATCATTATCAATATACTATGAGCCTAAGACATTATTAGATCAATTGCTAAAAGGTGACGCTTCGGCGATTCTTACCAATACTTTTCAATTTGATTTATGGGAAGCCGATGAACAACAAAGTTTAAAAATCCTCGGTAAATGTCCAGAAGAATCTGAAATTGTCGCCTTAATCGGGCCTAAATTTAATGTAAGAAAGTTAAAGAAGAATTTTAATGATTGGTTGCAGGAACACGGTTCAGATTATTTCAAAGATGGTTATAAATTACAATCAATTGATAAATATGAAAATATACTGCTAATTGAGGCTATCGAAGGATTAGGATACAAATTAAAAGATTTCATTGAAAATTACCCTGATTTGATTATCAAAAATATTAAAAGTAAATTAGCGGAAGAGGTTGAAACTCTGAATGAAAAATATAGCGGGTTACAAGTTTTTAATGAAAAATTAGTTGATATGTATAAAGAGATTCGCGAGAGCCATGATCGTCTTTATCAAGAAATAGATTCTGCCGTCGAAAATCAGATTTTATTTCTCAAAGATGGCACAATAATCGGCATCTCGCGAGGCTTTATGAATTGGGTACAAAAATCCCGACCGGAGATCATCGGTAAAAATATTAACGATTTTATTAATCCAAATATAAATAAGCCTTTTAATGAATTGATTCAGCAGGTTGACTATGGTTTGATCAAATCATTTGGAATACGTTTAAAAAATACAAACGACAATGACACTACAGCTAAAATGGATTTTACCATACTTGAATTGCGGGACTCTAAAGTCGTAATGGGAATTGTAAGTATGATAACAGATAGATAAAAATTTAAATGGGAGTAGAAAAAATGAAGAAGTATATCGTTTCGTTAGCATTTTTACTGTTGTGCAATCTTGCGATCGCTCAAAATCAGATGGCGACTGTTCTGAAAGTAGCCGGAGACGTCAAATTACGGACTAAAGGGCGTAGTGATTTTTCGAGAAAGGTGACCATGGGTATGGGCATTAATACCGGAGATGCGCTAAAGACTGGTTCCGATGGATTTGTAGCTATTATCTTCACCGAGGATAAAAGTCTGCTTAAAATTCGCAATGATTCCGAAATTGAACTCATTAAGGATAATTTAGGCGATCGAACCTCAAAAGTTACTCAAGGTAAAGTTCTGGCTGAAATTACTCCGGGCATTAAGACATCCTTCCGGATTGAGACTCCGACTTCGGTGGCGTCGGTTAAGGGAACCAAATTCTGGACAATTACCATTCCCGATTTCGGAGATAAATTTTATGGTGTCGAAGGGAAAGTAGGTATTTTAAATTTAATTACGGGTTTGGAGGCTGACTTGGAACCGGGAAAAATGGTAGTATCGACTATTGATGGAGAACTATTCAGTTTACCGGTAGATCCAGATGAGATCCCTGCTGATCCTGAAGAGATGAAACCCGAAGAAGAGCCGGTTGAACCATCGGGAATGAAGACGGAAGAAGAAACTGAAATGCCTGCAATGGGTGCCATCGAGGCGACTGGTCAACCACCGGCCGAATCAGTAGCCGAAGCAGGTAAAAAAGAGGAGGAAGCCCAAAAAGCAAAACCCTTTGGGATGGGATTAGGACTTGGCTCAGTTACGATTGGCGGGAAAATTTATAATCAGATTGCCCTGCGTCCCGAATTTAAATTTGGGAAATTAGGCGTTTCCCTTGATATTGCCTTTTATATGGACGAAAATGGCAACATCCGCAAAGAAGAATGGGACGAATTTACCGATTATATTGACAAAATATATTATGTGCGTTGGGCTCAGCAGGGGGATCCGTTCTTCATCAAAGTTGGGGCGTTGGATAATGTTAGTATGGGATATGGAATCCTATTAAACGGCTATTCCAATACGACGGAATATCCGCAAGTCCGCAAAGTCGGTATCCATACCGGAATGCAATGGAGCAAAATTGGCTGGGAAGCCTACATAGCTAATTTAAAAGAGATTACCGGACCGGGATTAATGGCTGGGAGGTTGACTTATAGACCGATTAGCAAGTTTCCGTTGGTTCTGGGAACTACTGTTGTTGCTGATGTTTATCCTTACAAAGGTTTACCGGATACGGATGAAGATGATGTCGCCGACGCGCTGGATTTATATCCGGAGGCTGACGACAATGTTGTCCTCGATTCACTTAAAACCAGTTTTACTTTAGGTCAACGCGAATTTCTTAGAAATAACGGCTTTAATATTCCAAGTGAAACCATCATACAGAATGGGATAACTAAGCTCTCCGATTATGATCGGCTTTTAAATGGAGCGGTTTCGGTTGATGTAGGAGTGCCTATTCTGAATAAGAAATCCTTCAATTTGACGGTTTATGGCCAAGCCGCCTCCTTTTTCCCCGTTGAAGATTCAGCCGTAGTTTATAACAGTGCAACTCAGAGTTATGACCGTGTAGCTTTTACTCCGGGATATGGATTTGCAGTCCCAGGTGTGAAAATGGGAATCGCCAGAATCGCAAATCTGACTCTGGAATACCGTTATGCCGCTGAAAATTTCCTATTCAATTACTGGGACCGAGCTTATGATTATGAGCGAGTACAAATTCGTAATAATCAAATATACACTAAACAACAAATGTCTCTGATGCAGAATTCGATGCAGGGAATTTACGGAGCTGTTGACGTCAATATCATGAATTATTTCATTCTTGGTGGTTATTATCAACACATGTTCTCGGAAGGGACCGAGATCAAGAGTTTTATGGCGTCGGCATCTATACCGAAGGGAATAGTTCCAAAACTGGCTGATGCGACAGCTTTTTATCAACGTAATAATGATGAAAATCCTTTCGATTTTAAGAACCCTTCTGAAAATACGATACTCGGTTACAGGATAGGTTTTGAATTGGGTGGCGGAGCGATTATCTACTATAAATTCCAGAGAACTTACCGTGATTTTGACGGTAATGGAATAGTTGACCCCGATCTGGAAGCAGTTAATCTAACTACCATCGAAACTGGGTTTAGTTTTTAAGGCGTTTTATAAATTGAAAAGTGAGAGCGCAAAACCGGAAAGCCCTCATTTAATGTGGGGGCTTCCCGGACGGGGTAATTTAGCGTTTATCATAAGCTTGTTAATTTCACTATTTATCAATTTCAGAGCTGGGAATAGCCAGGAGATTCTCGTAATTCATCCGAATGTAGGCGCCACGATTGATTTAGAAGAGAAAATTTATTACGACCTCTTTCCAGAGTTTTATAACTTTTCCGATGCCCAGTTCTATCAAACTAGTTCCGATACTGTAATAGCTAAAATCAGGTTATGGATTGACAATGGATATCAAGAGCAGTTGTTATATTTTACTCCTTATCAGATGTACCTAATCGCTTCACGTATCTCTGTCCGGGAGCCGCTCACCGATGAGAACCGTCAATTGATTCAAAAGAAATACAAGCCTTTATACGCCGAAAAATTTTTAGCTGAGATACCGATGAATTCCTACTGTCGTCTAAAATTGAAAGATAAAAGTCAATTTGATACGGTTTATTATCGTCTCAAGGGTGATAGCTTGTTATTTTGGATTGATCGCCAGGTTGTTCCAATAAATAGGAACGATTTGGTCAAATTAAAATACTGGGATAATTATCGTCCGAATAACTGGGTCAAGTGGGGTACTATGGGAAGTGTCGCGGTTATATCATATTTTGGTAGTGGGCTGGTAGCCGATTGGCTTAATATTACCACAAAAAATGCGATTTTAACTCAGTTCGCGGCCGCCTCCGTCGGTTGTGTTATCGGATATAAAATTTCTCCAATAGTCAATGAATATATTATGCCGTCCACTGTGATAAAATTTCCGACGGGTAATATAAAAAGACTTGACACTATCGCAAGAATGTGTTACAATATTAGAAATATTAAGGATAAAATATGGCAAATTATTACACCTTAAACAAAAATCTTTCCACGCGGCGAACGACTTCTCCAACTGAAGAAACGCCTCCGGCGCTCGAAGTCAAAATTGACTTTAGCGCCACCGAACAACGCTACGAATATATTCGGAGTAAATTAGATGACATTATGGAAAATATTGGTCAGTGTTATAGCGAACGCCTGACCAAGGAATTGCTTCACCGTTTGGAAAAAACAATTCTCGATTTCCATACGGAGGTTATTGCGCTTTTAGATAAGCTTGAAAAGCTGGAAATAGAACGCAATCAATTGCCAGAACGGACTCCTGTTTCTGAAAGCGTTAGCACCCCGGTTGAATCTAAATCAGGTGAACGCGCAAAACGTATTGAGGAAAATGAACAAAGAAAAGCTGGTATAGTCATAGAATCAGAATTGAATAAAAAAACCGAAAGTGAATCGAAGAGGAGGTTTTTTAATCGTAGAAAATAAGTATTCAATTATCTTTTGATAGATTAACTGATTTTTAGTAATTTAAAAATATCTGTTATTTGATAATAGAATACGATTTTAACGGTGGTCAGGACATAGTTTCTGAATCGCGGGGTAATAACGGAATTATAGTCTATCTAACTGATTTCAACTAGAGCGGGGAAGAGATTCAATCGTACCTGAAAAAGTGACCACTAAAAATTATCATACGTTGAACACGGGGCTGTAGCTCAGCTGGGAGAGCGCAGGGTTCGCATCTCTGAGGTCGTGGGTTCGATCCCCATCAGCTCCACTGTTATTTGATACGAACAAAATGATTGGCTATGCTACACGGGGAGCTAGCGGTGCCCTGTAACCTGAAATCCGCTTTAGCAGGGTGGAATGCCAGGCAGAGGATTTGGTCGGGGATAATAGGTTAAATCGGAAGCGATGACGCTTTCAGTTTTGCGCAATGGAAAATTATCAAACCCCGTCAGGTCCGGAAGGAAGCAGCGGTAGATAACCCTTTCTATGTGCCGCAAAATCAGCGAAAGCCAGCCGACGACTTTAACCGAATATCCCTGGACGGATTCAATGCCTGGTGCATAGCCTAAGTAAATATGAATTATAAAGTAATTTCTCGTAAATATCGCCCTCAAAATTTCAATGAAATCATTGGCCAAGACCACATTTGTACGACTCTGCAAAATGCCCTCAAAAGTGGCCGCATTGCTCATGCCTATCTCTTTACCGGTTCGCGCGGAATTGGTAAAACTTCGACTGCCCGAATTCTAGCCAAGGCACTCAATTGCCTTAATCCGCAAGACTATAATCCCTGTAATGTCTGCCAGAATTGTGTTGAAATAACCAATAGTCGCAGTCTGGACGTGATTGAAATTGACGGCGCTTCCAATCGGGGAATTGACCAGGTACGCGAACTGCGGGAAAATGTCAAGTATCCGCCATCCAATTCGAAATACCGAATTTTCATCATTGATGAAGTCCATATGCTCACGCGCGAAGCATTTAACGCGCTTTTGAAAACACTCGAGGAACCACCGCCGCATGTTGTTTTTATCTTTGCTACTACGGAACCATTGAAAGTACCGCCTACGATTATTTCCCGCTGTCAAAGGTATGATTTTCATCGCATTCCAGTTCGTGAAATTGTGGGGCAATTAAAGAAAATTGCGGAATCCGAAAATTTAACGGTTTCGGATGACATCTTGACTTTGTTAGCCAAAAAGTCCGAAGGAGCGATGCGCGATGCCGAAAGTCTCCTCGAGCAGGTTGTTTCGTTCTCTAGTGACAATGTGAATTTGAATTCTGTCCAAAAATTGCTTGGTCTGACAGATTATGAATATTATTTTACAATCAGTAATCAGGTTTTCGAGCACGATCTTAATGCTTTGATTAAGTCAGCTGAAGAAGTATTCAACAATGGCATAAATATCAGTGAGTTTCTGATTGGCTTATCCGAACATTTTCGGAATTTGTTGATTACAGCGATTGTTAAATCCGCCGCCGATCTGGATCTCCCGGATTCATTGAAAAATCATTATCAAGAAGAGGCACAACGGTGGTCGGTTAACGATCTGATGCGTTTATTAAAATTAGTTGGTGAAGCGCAGGCTGGTCTGAAAGCGGCTATGAATCAACGAACTCATCTCGAATTTGCCCTTCTCCGAATGGGAGCAATGGAAAAGACCGTCACGATTCAATCAATCCTGCAGAATATTGATGCTCGTCAATCTGGAGGAATAGGACAGATAAAGCCAGTCGCCCAAACGATGGATTTTTTTTCAACCAAGCCGGTGGTTCCCAAAACAGTCCCTCATCCAGATAGTAACGTTATTAAAGAGAAAGTATCTGATAATTATATACCTGAAAAAAAATCTGAACCAATTTCAAAGTCGTTTGATAGTTTAGTCACGTTTGAAGCGATTCAGTCACAATGGTCGACAATTATTTTGAAATTGGAAGAAAGCAATCTTTCGTTGGCTGAATTTCTCAAAGTTTCAAAGCCGATGCAATTAAATGGAAATGTTTTAGATCTAGGTTTTACCAGTGAACAGGATTTTGCTCGTAAAAATGTTGCCAAAAGAGCACCGACTATCGAACAGATTTTGATTGGTTTTTTCCATAAACCGATCAAAATTAATTGTATCCAAATAGAATCAGCTGCGGAATCGGCTGATACCGTAAAAAAGCCGATCGATGAAATGACTGAAAAAGTCGTAGATATGTTTGATGGCGAAATAATTATTACATAAGGAGTATTGATGATACCTAAAGGTGGACTAAATAATCTGATGAAACAATTTTCAAAAGTTCAAGCCGAAATGGAACGAGTACAGGAAGAACTTGCTAATCTAACTGTCGAAGGCAGTGCCGGAGGTGGAATGGTAAAGGTCGTAGCTAATGGTAAACAGGAAATTCAATCTATTAAAATTGATCCGGAAATATTAAAAGACGATGTAGAAATGGTTGAAGATATGATCGTTGCGGCTGTCAATCAGGCTTTGACTCGTGCCCAGGAATTATCGCAAGAAAAAATGGCAGGCTTAACCGGTGGAATGTTATCCAATCTACCAGGAGGAATGAAAATACCCGGTTTATGAGTGCTCTTCCCGATTCGTTACAAAATTTGATTGAACGTTTTGCCCGATTTCCCGGAATAGGCCGCAAGTCGGCTCAGCGCCTGGCTTTCTATTTGATGAAAGCCGATCGGGAGGAAGCTGTTGCATTAGCCAAAGCCATTATAGATGTCAAAGATCGCATTTATAAATGTTCGCAGTGTTATAATATTTCCGAAACCGATCCTTGTAAAATTTGCACCGATGAAAAACGCGACCACACGACGATCTGTGTTGTCCAGGAGCCGATGGATGTGTTCTCGATCGAAAAGACCGGTCATTATCGCGGCCTCTATCATGTTTTAGGAGGAGTATTGTCGCCGTTGAACGGGATTGGGCCTGATGACCTGAATATTCAAGGTTTGTTATACCGACTTGCCAATGTGAAGGAAGTAATTCTTGCCATTAACCTTACCCGCGACGGTGAGACGACGGCGCTCTATCTATCAAAATTACTTAAAAGTAAAAATGTAAAAGTTTCTCGCATTGCTCAGGGACTCCCGGCCGGCATAGAACTGGAGTATGCCGACGAAATTACTCTGACGCACGCTCTTGAGGGTAGGACAAGTTTCTAATATGAAAAAACTATTTAACTGGCCTAATCTATTGACTTTTTTCCGGATTCTCCTAACGCCTCTCTTTCTCTATTTTCTGTTCGGTAACCAACCTTATTTTGAAATATTCGCCTTGTTAATTTTTATTATAGCTTCGGTAACTGACATCTACGATGGCTATATTGCTCGGAAATATGCGAGCGTGACCAAGCTCGGCAAATTTCTTGATCCTTTAGCGGATAAAATTCTGATGTCTGCCGCCTTTATTTCATTTGTTATTTTAGATCTGGTTCCTCTCTGGATGGTTATTCTGGTCATTCTACGTGATTTTATCGTAACCGGTATTAGAATATTAATGAATTCGCGCCACCTGACAATGGAAACTCGCAAATCAGCGAAAACGAAAACCGGGGTGCAAGTCGGCGTTGTCTGTTTCATTCTAGCTTATTTGATTACTCAGCGCTGGGAAATATTTCTGGGTATCTCCGATTATATCAGGTTAATTGAAGAATATAGAATTATTTATATCTTGATGCTGATAACCACAATTATTACAATCTGGACTGGGGTGGAATATATTTTAGTAAATAAAGATAAAATTCAGCAAGCTCTGAAAAAATGAATATTACCGGAGCTAAAAAACTACTCTCCCGGATAATAGCGAGCGTTTGCTTCATCGGCTATCTTCCATTTGCACCGGGCACTTGGGGTACAGTAGCAGGCTTAGTTGTCTGGTTCTTATTGCCATGGCACTCATTCTGGTTCGACTTAATTCTAGTGACAGTCACTTTTTTTATTGGCATTTTTACTTCTGAGTATATCGAAAAACAAATTGGCGAGATGGACCCAGCGTATATAGTAATTGATGAAGTCGTTGGAGTCTGGCTGGCGTTGGCAATTATTCCGACTTTAACTTATCCCAAAGATTTGGCATTGATCGTTTTAGTGTTTCTTATTTTTCGAATATTTGATATTAAAAAATTCAAACCAATTCGCAAATTGGAGTTGATCGGTGGTGGCTTTGGTATAATGGCAGACGATATCCTGGCTGGTATTTTTACCGGTATTATCGTCAATTTGGGAATTCTGATCCTGTGACCAATGCGGCTATCATTTCGATCGGGAATGAACTAATCTCCGGACTCGTTAATAACACCAACTCTGCCTATATCGCTCGGACATTAAATAATTTTGGTATTGTGGTTAGCTTAATTGTAACCGTAGGCGATGAGCAGAAACATATCTGGACAGTTCTCGATAATTTACCTCCGGAAATCAATTTGGTAATGATCACCGGCGGTTTAGGTTCCACGAATGATGACATAACAGTTTCTGCCCTCGCTCGCTATTTTAATCTGCCGCTTGTATTTAATAAAGAAACAGCCAGTAATTTAGTGAAGCATTTTGCAAAACGGGGACTAAAGATGCCAGAAATAAATCTGAAACAAGCCTACCTACCAAAGGAAGCTGTTATTCTCAATAATCCGGTTGGTTCAGCTCCTGGCTTGAAAATTGAACATCAAAATCGGGTTTATTATGTTTTGCCGGGTGTCCCCAGAGAAGTAGAAGCGATAATGACCAAAATAATCGCTCCGCAATTAGCCGCACTCGGTCATAAAGCTATTGTAAAAAAGTACCTGCACATTACCGGAATACCTGAATCTCAGATTTATACATTATTAAAAGAATGGATTGAACAACATCCTCACGTCAAAGTAGCTTTCCTACCGCAGACGGCGCATATTGACCTCGAACTGACGATTTCTGAACCCCAAAAAAGTGCTAGAATAGACGAATATGTCAAGGTGATTACAGAAATTCTCGGCGATTACGTCTTTGGTTTTGATGATGATACTCTCGAATCGGTTATCGCTCATCTTTTATTACAGAAGCATCTGACGGTCGCGGTAGCCGAATCCTGTACCGGCGGTCTGATTGCCAGTCGTTTAACTGATGTTCCCGGTAGTTCGAATTATTTTAAAACTGGAATCGTTGCCTATAGCAATGCCACGAAAATTAATTTACTTGGAGTTAAACCGGAAATTATCGAAAAATACGGCGCGGTGAGTTCGGAAGTTGCCAATCAAATGGCAACCCGAGTGCGACAGATTTCCGGGTGTGATATTGGTTTGAGTTCCACCGGGATAGCCGGTCCCTCCGGTGGTAGTGATGCCAAACCGGTTGGATTGGTCTGGATTGGGGTTTCCGACAAAAACGCTACTCGGACTTTTCAATACCAATTTAGTGGCGATCGCTTGACTAATAAGTTACTATTTTCTCAGGCGGCGTTAAATCAACTGCGTTTATATTTATTAGGTAAATAAAAGATGAAAAGAACTTTCATTGCCATACCGGTTAGTCAGGAAACTTGCTTGCAGGTGGAAGCAATCCAAAGGACTATTCCGGAATTACGTGAAAATACGCGCCTGGTACCAACCAATAATTTGCATTTGACGTTGAAATTTCTGGGCGATACCGATGAAAAAGTTATCCCGACTATTTCTCAGGCATTAGATAGTAGCATCACTACCATTGATAGATTTGAATTTATTTGGGAAGGGCTCGGGTGTTTTCCTAATAACCACAAGCCTCGCGTATTATGGCTGGGAGTCGGTCAGGGATTAGAGCAAATTCAAAAATTGACTCTTGCAATTGAATCGGTTTTAGAAAATTTCGGTTATCAACCGGAAAAACGCGAATTTAGACCACATTTAACTATCGGGCGGGTTAAAAATCCTTTTAAAAAGGTTGCCGGACTGGAAAGTTTTTTAAATTATAAAATAAATCCTACCATAAATCCGGTAAAGGATGTAATTTTCTTTGAGAGTAATCTGACAATGGGAGGACCAATCTACACACGCCTGGCCGTGTTTAATTTAAAATAAAATAAGGAGAGAAAGATGGCGGAAAAAAATGATGATAAAATAAAAGCTCTCGATTTAGCCATAACCCAGATTGACCGTCAGTTTGGCAAGGGTTCGATTATGCGTCTTGGAGATGACTCGATGAAAATCGTCGTAGATGTAATTCCGACTGGTTGTTTATCTTTAGATGCTTGTATTGGAGTTGGTGGTATTCCGCGTGGTCGAATCACCGAGATATTTGGACCGGAATCGTCCGGGAAAACGACGCTGGCTTTGCATATCATCGCTCAGGCTCAGAAAGCAGGTGGTTATGCGGCTTTTATTGATGCCGAGCATGCGCTCGACCCCCAATATGCCGCTAAACTGGGAGTAAATACCCACGATTTACTGATTTCGCAACCAGACCACGGTGAACAGGCGCTGGAAATCACTGAAACTTTGGTGCGTAGTAATGCTATTGATGTGATTGTGATTGATTCGGTAGCCGCTCTGGTGCCGCGCGCCGAATTGGAAGGGGAAATGGGCGATTCGCATGTCGGATTACAAGCGCGCTTGATGTCTCAAGCTCTTCGTAAATTGACCGGTGCAGTCAGTAAATCCAACACGGCGGTGATTTTCATTAACCAAATTCGGGAAAAGATTGGGGTGATGTTTGGTAATCCTGAGACGACTACCGGTGGTCGAGCTTTGAAATTTTATACCTCTCTCCGTCTTGAAATTCGAAGAATTTCCACAATCAAAGAAGGTAACACTAATGTTGGAAGTCGCACGCGGGTCAAGGTGGTTAAAAATAAAATGGCGCCACCATTTAAAGAAACTGAATTTGACTTGACTTTCGATCAGGGCATTTCGTATGTTGGGGATATTCTGGATACGGCCGTCGAGGCGGGGCTTGTCCAGAAAAGTGGAGCCTGGTATTCTTACGGCGACGAACGTATCGGCCAGGGACGCGAAAGCGCTAAAGGTTACCTGGCCGAAAATAAAGAATTGCTTACAAAACTCGAACAGCAGGTTAAAACTTATCTAGGGCTAATCAAGGAATAAATTCCTTTTAATCCAGAAAGAAATAAAATGTCCTCAGACTTTTCGTACGAAGCCGAGATATTAAAAGTTGTAACCAAAATCGAATCGCAGAAGAAGAAATCGGCGCGCATTAATATTTATCTCGATAATGAATTTGCTTTCGGCATTAGTGCTGAAACTTTTAACCTTTTTCGGATTTGCGTTGGTCAGCAATTGACGGAAAAGCAGATTAATATGATTCAGCAACACGAACTATTTGAACAGGCGAAAGAAGCGGCAATTAGATACCTAGGACTTAGAATACGCAGTCAAAGGGAACTCGAGTTATATCTTACCCGTCGTAAGAAATATCCTTTGACGGTGGCTAGCCGGGTAATCAAGTATTGTACGGAAAGAGGCTATCTGGATGATAAAGTTTTTTGCGAAACCTTTGTTCGTGATCAACTGGAATTAAATCATAACGGAATTCGGAAAATTAGGCAGGCTCTGGTTGCCAAAGGGATAGATCGTGAGGTGATTGATGAGGCGGTTAAAAACTTGGTGAAGGATGAAGATCAAGTGAAGGCGGCTTGGATCATCGGACAAAAAAAAGCCTCAACTCTCAAAAACGATCCGAAACGTCGCGATAAGTTATATCGTTACCTGATCCAAAAAGGATATAAGCCCGATGTGGTTATCAAAGTACTGCAAAAAATTCTATAGAAATAAAGTGCTTAAAGTTTGCCTTCGCCAATATCTATTTGATTATATGCCCGATTCCAGATAACTTTCACCTTCATATTTATGCTTAATGAAGAGTAAATTTGAAATATGATTTTTTGCATTTATGAAGTTTACAGGAGTATAATTGAAAACCGCCAACGACGTCCGTCGTGAGTTTTTAGAATTTTTCGCTAGCCACGGTCATAAAATTGTTCGCAGTGCCCCGGTTATTCCGCAATCTGACCCGACTTTGCTATTTACTAACGCCGGAATGAACCAATTCAAAGGCATATTTTTAGGGCAGGAGAAAATCGAAAGCCCGAGAATCGCCAATTCACAGAAATGTATCCGGGTTAGCGGTAAACATAACGATCTGGAAGAAGTGGGGAAAGACACTTATCACCACACTTTTTTCGAGATGTTGGGTAATTGGTCGTTTGGTGATTATTATAAAGCGGAAGCCGTGCAAATGGCATGGGAATTGTTGACGGAAGTCTGGAAATTGCCGACGGAAAGATTGTGGGTGACTATTTATCAAGATGATGAAGAGGCGCTTCAAGCCTGGCAGAGAATAGCCGGACTCGACCAGAGTAGGGTTCTTCGCTTTGGCGAAAAGGACAATTTTTGGGAGATGGGCGAAACCGGTCCCTGCGGTCCTTGTTCTGAAATTCATTATTACACCGGTCCCCATCCGGAGTACCAGCAAGCAGAAATGATTAATTCCGGCAACCCGGAATATATCGAACTCTGGAATCTGGTTTTTATCCAGTTTGATCGTGATAAATCGGGAGAGTTGAAGCCTCTGCCACTTAAGCACGTTGATACCGGAGCCGGATTAGAGCGGATGGTAGCTGTTTTGCAAGGGAAAAAGTCAAATTATGATACCGATTTATTTAAGCCGATCATTGACCGGATTGTATCTTTAACCGGCAAAGAATATCATACGGAAAACGGTGTGCCCCATCGCGTTATTGCCGACCATATTCGAATGCTGACATTTGCGATTGCGGATGGCGGATTGCCATCCAATGATGGTCGGGGTTATGTTATTCGCCGCATTTTGCGCCGGGCGGCTCGTTTCGGTCGAATGCTGGAAATGCATAAGCCTTTTATTTATCAGTTAGTTGATAGTGTGATTGAGGTGCTCGGTGCGACTTACCCTGAAATTGCAGAACGGCGTAATCATATTCAGGCAGTTATTAAAGCCGAGGAGAAGTCATTTGGTTTGACGCTTGATCGTGGATTAGAGGTCTTTGCTAAACTCAAGGAAAGCCTGCAACGAAATAATATTACAATAATTCCTGGTGAAGAAGTTTTTAAACTCTACGATACATTTGGTTTCCCAATGGATTTGACTCGCCTATTGGCTGAGGAAGCCGGACTTAGCATTGATGAAAAGGGATTTGAAAACTTAATGAACCGCCAGAAAGAACGTGCTCGCGCTTCGGTAGTGTTTCAAGCCGATGATTTTCTGGAAAATGAAGATTGGCAAACGCTGACGACTGGCGACGATTCTGAGTTTGTCGGCTATGAAAATCTGGAAACGCAATCGGTGATTCGCAAGTACCTGATCGAAGGTCAGAAAGTTCATTTGATTCTCGACCGGACTCCGTTTTATGCTGAGGCTGGAGGCGAAGTCGGCGATGTCGGAATTATCGAGGGCAATAATTTCAGAATCAGGATTGACAACACGCGGAAAATTGGCTCTTCCATTATCCATAGCGGTCACTTTGAAAAAGGGAATTCAATTGATAATCCGATGGTCAAAGCCAGCGTGGACAACGTTGCTAATTTGCAGATTCGCGCCAATCACACTGCCACGCATCTTTTACAGGCGGCTTTACGTCAGATTCTGGGTGAGCACGTCCATCAATCCGGTTCACTGGTGACACCGGAAAAATTGCGTTTTGATTTTACCCATTTTACTAAAATGACCAAGTCAGAAATAGAGGCAGTTGAAGATTGGGTTAATGCCCGCATCCGAGAAAATCTGCCGGTGAATGCTGAAGTGAAGGATTATCAGAGTGCTCGTGAATCGGGTGCGATGGCGTTGTTTGGCGAAAAATACGGCGATGTCGTGCGAGTAATCAACGTTGGTGATTGTTCAAAAGAGTTGTGCGGCGGTAAACACGTCAATCGAACCGGTGATATAGGCTGTTTCAAAATTATTAGCGAGACGGCGATTGCCGCTGGTGTCCGTCGGATTGAAGCTATCACTGGCGAATCGGTGTTAAAATTAGCGCGGGAGAATGAACGCCTGCTAGAAAAGATCACGACCTTGCTCGGCGTCAACCGTGAACAGTTACCTAATCGAATTGAAAAATTATTAATTGATTATAAAAACCTAGAAAAACAACTTCATAAAAACAATAAAGTGGATCTTGAAAAGGAGATTGATACTCTCTTAGAAAAAGCCGAAATGATCGGTGAATTAAAGGTTTTTACTTATCAAGCGAATGTTAAAAGTCTGGCTGAATTAAAAGAAATCGGCGATCTGGTGCGCGCTAAATTGCATAACGGCGTCGGTGTAATTGCCGGTATAATTGATGAAAAGCCGAGTATTGCCGTTGTGGTCACCGACCCGGCAATCAAACAATATGGATTAAAAGCCGGCGATATTGTTCGGGAATTGGGGAAAATTTTAGGTGGCGGTGGCGGCGGTCAGGCGCATCTGGCGACCGCCGGTGGCCGATTTACCGACAAAATTCCTGAAGCTCTGCAAGCGGTTATTCCATTAATTAAGTCAAAAATCGAGTCTAAAAGGTAAAAGGAATATAGGATGGAGAAATTAATTTATGAGTATTCTCAAGCTGGTAAAGAAGGCGTCTCTTTGCCACAAGGTTTTGAATCGGCAGTTTCTCCCGCCGAATTAATTCCAGCCGAACTTCTGCGCCGGAGCGAACTGCAATTGCCGGAAGTTAGTGAACCGGAAGTTGTGCGCCATTTTACCAATTTGTCAACGATGAATCATCACGTTGACAAAGACCTTTATCCGCTGGGTTCCTGCACGATGAAGTATAACCCGAAAGTCAACGATCGGAGTGCCGCTCTTTCCGGACTGGCTAACTGTCATCCTCTCCAGGATGTCGGCACGGTTCAGGGCGCTCTGCAGATTATTTACGAACTGGAACGATATTTGTGTGCAATTACCGGCTTTCAAGCCGCCACACTTCAACCAGCGGCTGGTTCGCATGGCGAATTGACCGGTGTTTTGCTTATGAAGAAATATTTTGATCAGAAAGGAGAAAATCGCCAGTTTATCTTGATTCCTGACTCGGCGCATGGAACCAATCCGGCCAGTGCGGCATCGGCTAATTATAAAACTATTTCATTGAAATCCAATCAACGCGGTTGTATTGATTTAGAAGACTTGAGCGCTAAAATGAATCCCTCAGTAGCTGGTTTAATGCTAACCAATCCCAACACGCTCGGGCTTTTCGAGGAGGAAGTAGGCGAAATTAATGAAATAGTTCATAATCAAGGTGGTTTGGTCTATATGGACGGCGCCAATCTGAACGCCCTGCTTGGTATTGTGCGGCCGGGCGATATGGGCTTTGACATTACTCATATCAATTTACATAAAACCTTTGCGACGCCTCACGGTGGCGGCGGACCTGGTAGCGGCGCAATTGCCGTAAATGAAAAACTGGTCGAATTTCTCCCCGTACCGCGCATTGAGAAAAATGGTGATAGATTTTCACTAAATTATTGTTATCCGCGTACAATTGGAAAAGTACTTGGATTTTATGGAAATTTCGGGGTAATCGTCCGGGCATACTGTTACATTCGGATGATGGGTACAAAAGGCTTGCAAGCCGTTTCGCGCAACGCCATCTTGAATGCTAATTACCTGCGCCAAAAATTGAGTTCTGTATTTGAAATTCCTTATAATCGAATCTGTATGCATGAATTTGTCGCTTCCGGAGAACGCCAGTTACAACGTTCTGGTATTAAAACACTTGATATAGCAAAGCGTTTGCTGGACTATGGTTTTCATTCTCCGACGGTTTACTTTCCACTGATTGTCAAAGAGGCTTTAATGATTGAGCCAACTGAAACCGAGAGCAAGGAAACTCTGGATCGCTTCATCGAAGCCCTGGTAAAAATAGACCAGGAGGCAAATAATGAGCCTGAAAAATTACATAATGCTCCCTGGACGACGCCGGTCAGACGTTTAGATGAATTAAAAGCTAATAAGGAGTTGAATATATGTTGGGGGAAGTAGGGCGCCAAATTGTCAATACCACGGATGCGCCGCGTGCCATTGGACCTTATAGTCAAGCCGTAATTTCCGGAAATTTTGTATTTACGGCGGGACAATTAGGACTCGATCCAGTCGCTGGAAAAATTGTCTCTAATGATTTTGAACAGCAAGTGCGTCAAGTGATGCGCAACCTAAAAGCGATTTTACAGGCGGCGGGGAGCGATTTGAAAAATGTGGTGAAATTCACGGTATTTGTAACCGATTTAGATAATTTTGGGCTATTAAATCAGGTTTTTGGCGAGTATTTTCCAGAATCAGCGCCAGCTCGGTCAGCCGTGCAGGTTAGTAGCTTGCCACTGGATGGGTTGGTTGAGATTGAAGCCATAGCCGTTAAAAGGGGAAAATAATTGCCGTACAAATTTGCCGTTATCGTAAATCCGGTTGCCGGGAAAGGTAAGACAGTTCACAACCTGCCACTTTTGAAGGAAATCGCGGCTAAAACGAAATCGCGCTTCGATTATTTTATTACCGAAGGACCGCTTCATGCTACTAAAATTGCTGACCGGATTCATCAGGAATATGATGCCGTAGTAGCCTATGGCGGAGATGGGACGGCTAATGAAGTTATGAACGGTCTGGCGGGAACTGAAACACCGATCGGCGTGATTCCCGAAGGAACAGGAAATGACTTTGCTCGTTGTATCAATGTGCCGCATAAATTTGAAAGAGCCATCCAGATTTTAGATGAATATAAAACGCGCTTAATGGACCTCGGGACAATCGGTAATCGTGTTTTTATCAACGGGGTGGGAGTTGGTTTTGACGCCTACGTTAATGTGAAAACCAAGAGCCTTAAAATGTTGAAAGGCAGTATGGCTTATCTATATTCGGTGTTATCGAGTCTGGCATTCTGGAAATCGCTTCCGCTGGCAATCGAAATAGACGGGTGCCCGATTAGCACCGATCGCTCCTTTTTGGTGGCTGTCGGCAACGGCTGGGCATGCGGTGGTGGTCTGAAACTTAATCCGCAGGCTAATATTCATGATTCGTTGTTGGATGTATGCCTGATTCCGGAAATGCCGGTCTGGAAATTATTCCTGAATCTAAGAAGGCTAAAAGACGGCACAATAGCGGAAGTCCCAGGAGTTTTGACGATGCGTTGTCAAGCAATTAATATTTCCAGTGAAAAACCACTTCCGGTGCATTTCGACGGGGAAATATTCGATGCCGGTGCCGGAGAAGTTGATATCAAAATAGTTCCTCAATCGGCTTCAGTCGTAGGGGCTTGGTAATAGGATTAAAAGCTGGATTTGAAGCGTATTTTTCTGGTGGCAGGATTATTAATAATATTGAAGAGCAATTTGCAAAGTGCTAGCCCAGCTGATACACTTATGAAAATTTCACCGAAAGGGGCATTTATCCGTTCGGCAATAATTCCCGGCTGGGGACAAGTCTATAATAAGAAACCGGTCAAAGGTTTAGTACTATTGTCAGCGGAGGGATATTTCCTCTATAATTTTTTCTATTATAATCGAATTTATGACTATGTCAAAACGACGAAGGAAACGCTGGGAGTCGAAACCTGGGTAGGGTTGACCGAAGAAGAGAAAAAAGCCCAAGTGCTGGCGGTTACCGGTTACGAACTTACGCTGAATTCCTGGCGACCGAGAGAAAAGCGTAATAAATATGGCTGGTGGAGTTTAGGTACTTATCTTTTTGGTTTACTGGATGCGGTCGTTGATGCCCATTTGATAAATTTTCCAAAGGGTGATATTGAATTAAGTGGAAGCGAAACGGGGCTACATTTTGCAATGAGAGTGGATTTGTAAAATGAGTAAGTCACGAGAACAATGGGGTTCGAAAATTGGGTTCATACTGGCGGCGGCTGGTTCAGCTGTGGGACTGGGAAACATCTGGAGATTTCCTTATTTGGTCGGTGAGAATGGCGGTGCGGTATTTATTTTCATCTATTTGATTTGTGTTGCGGTTATCGGTTTACCCGTCATTATTAGCGAAGTTGTAATTGGACGAAATGCTCAGAAAGATCCAGTCGGTAGTTTTAAAAAACTATCAAATAACAATCCCTTCTGGAAGGGAGTAGGTTTTCTCGGGGTTTTTACTGGCTTTATTATCCTCTCATATTATAATGTGATTGCCGGCTGGTGTCTGGGATATATTGTCGAAGCCGTCAAAGGTTCATTTCAAACGATAACGGATACCGCGCAGGCGGTAGCATTATTTAGTAGATTATCCGGCAGTGGCAGTTGGAGTGTACCTTACTTGACAATTTTTATGGCGCTGACGGTAAGCATTGTATATTTTGGGGTTACTCGTGGCATTGAGAAATCCAGTAAAATTATGATGCCCAGTTTGATTATAATCATTTTGATATTGGTAGTTAGAGGAATTACCTTAGAGAATTCAAAGGCTGGGATTCTCTATTTGTTGAAACCGAACTTTGCTAATGTCACCGGTCGAACGGTATTGGTGGCTCTCGGGCAGGCATTTTTTTCACTTAGTATTGGTATGGGGGTGATGATTACTTACGGTAGCTATCTATCAAAAGAAAATAATATCCCGTCGCAAGCAACCCGGATTGTGGTAATTGATACATCTGTTTCGCTTTTAGCCGGATTTATGATTTTTCCCGCAATTTTTGCGCTAGGGCTAAAACCTCACCAGGGACCAAGTTTATTATTCAATACTTCGCCGATTTTATTTAATTACATTCCGGGTGGATACTGGTTTCGGATTCTTTTCTTTATCTTATTAGCCTTAGCCGCCTTGACCTCGACGATTTCTTTACTGGAAGTCATCACGGCTTATTTTGTGGATGAATTTAAGTTAAATCGGAAAATGATAGCAATTATCGGAGGTGCCATAAGTTTATTACTTGGAATTCCCAGTGCTCTCTCCTTTGGTCGCTGGTCGAGTTTCCAGATTATGAACCTTTCCATTTTCAATTTTTGTGATTATTTAGCCTCTAATATTTGTTTGCCGATAGGTGGTTTATTTATAACTATATTTGTTGGCTGGTTTTGGGGCAAGAATAATGCTTTGTTAGAAATGCGGCAAGGCGCTGATAGAACACCGAATTGGTTTTTTTCTGTTTGGCGATTTTTAATTCGGTATGTAGCGCCGGTTTTGATTGCAATGGTTTTATTAAGTTCACTCGGTATAATATGAAAAATTGGTGGCTATTGTTATTGATATTTGCAATTGGCGGTAGGCTTTTAGCCGCTCCACCGGTCGGAGAAATAATCAAAAGTGAACCGGATGATAAATGGTTTGCAATGGACAAACTGAAACATTTTAGTACTTCGTTTTATATGAGCACTTCTCTTTTTTATACTCAAAACCGCATTTTTGATTTAAAGACTGACCGGGCTAATCGAAACGCCGCCGGCTTGACGATTTCTTTAGGATTATTGAAAGAAATAAGGGATTTAAAACAAAAGGAAAATTACTTCAGTTGGCGTGACCTTGTGGCTGATATTCTGGGTGCTGGCGCCGCGATATTGTTTATTAACGGAATTGAATGAAAACCTTGAACGAATATATTGGTTGTATTCATATTCATACCGTCTATTCCGATGGGAGCGGGACGTATGAAGAAGTTATTCGAGCCGCTCAGGAAGCCGGATTGGATTATATAATGGTTAGCGACCATCAAACTTTGCGCGGTCGAGATGAAGGATATGCCGGCTGGCATGATAATTTGTTTGTTAGCATTGGTTATGAAATTCAGGATTTAGAAGATCGCCATCATTATTTAGTGTTTGGTATGGATAAAACCTTACCTACTGATTTGACTCATCAGCAATATATTAAGGCGGTGAAGGAGGCTGGTGCTCTGGGAATTGCCGCGCATCCGCTGGAACAACGTGATAAGAATTATTCATTACCCGGGTTTCCGGCTATCACCTGGAGCACTCTGGATTATCCCGAAATAGAAGTGGTAGAAATCTGGAATATGATGTCGCACTGGCTGGAAGCGACTACGATTAAGAATAAGTACTGGAATGTCATTCATCCGCGCAGTTTTTCAACCAGTCCGGCTAATGAACTTTTAAAGTGGTGGGATAATGTCAATCTTAAGCGTAACGTAGTGGGAATCGGTTCGGTTGATGTCCATGCTACGAAAGTAAAAGTGCTCGGCATTTTTTCGAAAGCAATATTCGATTATAAAATAATGTTCAAATCCATCCGTACTCACCTTTTAAGTGAGCGCAAAATTACAGAATTAAATGATTCTGATACCGAAGCAGAAATAATTAAGATGATAAAATTAGGACGCTGTTTCTATTCTAACTTTCGGCGGGGTGATGCTCGAGGATTTCGTTTTTATGTTCAGACTGACCAGACGGAACTGCAGATGGGTGACACCGGAATGGCTACCGGTGGCACCTTGTATGTTTTTTTGCCGCAAAAGGCGGAATGTAAGGTTTATCGCAATGGTAAAATTTACCACACGGAAACGACTACAAAGCTGGCGATTGATATACCAGAAGGCATTTATCGCATCGAAGCCAAACGCAATCAGCGTGGTTGGATATACTCAAATCACATAAAACTAATTAATGGATGAAAAATGTGTGGAATTGTAGGAATTTATAATCATGAAGAAGCCGCTACTCTGACTTATCTCGGGCTGTATGCTTTACAGCATCGCGGTCAGGAGGGAGCCGGTATCGCTTCGTTCGACGGTAAAGTCAGTCATCTTCAGAAAGGCAAAGGACTGGTCGCCGATGTTTTTGTTAGTCGTGAGCAACTTATGCGTTTATCAGGGAAAACGGCTATCGGGCATGTCCGATATTCAACCTATGGAAGCAATGGTAGTGAAAACATTCAACCATTAGCATTCAAGTACAAAGGCAGTCAGATTAGTATCGTTCACAATGGCAACCTGATTAACCTGGATGAAATCGGCCGAGATTTGGAGAGTCATGGGGCTTTGTTTCAGACGACCTCGGACACCGAATATATAATACATTTATTTGCGCATTCGGGCGGTGATTCGTTAGTCGAGAAATTTTTACAGGTTTTCCGTCGGATAAGGGGTGCTTTCTCGGTTTTGATTTTATTTGATAATAAGATGATCGTGGCTCGTGATCATCGCGGATTCCGGCCGTTATGCATTGGAACTCTCGATGGTTCATACATTTTTGCTTCCGAGACTTGTGCTTTGGATTTAATCGGTGCTACTTATGAGCGAGATGTCAAACCGGGCGAAATGATAGTATTGGACGGTACTGATGTTAAATCCTATCAAATCGCTCCACCTGAGCCGAAGCATTGTATTTTTGAGTATGTGTATTTTTCACGTCCGGATAGCCAGATATTTGGCGAATATGTTGATAAAACCAGGCGCAAATTGGGTAAAATTTTAGCGATGGAAAAGCCCGCCCCGGAAGCTGAGATCGTGATTTCGGTACCAGACTCGAGTAATACCATTGCGCTCGGATATTCTCAGCGTTCAACGGCTCGGTTTGAAATTGCCTTGATTCGGAATCATTATATCGGACGGACTTTTATCCATCCCACCCAGACTATGCGTGATTTTACAGCTAAAATTAAATTCAACCCGGTCGGGGGAGTATTAAAAGATCGCAAAATTGTCGTTGTTGATGACTCGATTGTGCGCGGTACGACTTTACGTAAATTAGCGCGAATGTTGCGGTCCGCCGGAGCTAAAGAAATTCATATCCGTATTGGTTCTCCGCCAGTCAAATTTCCTTGTTATTATGGTATGGATTTTCCGTCGCACGAAGAATTAATCGCCAATCAGAAATCCATTACAGAAATAAAGGACTATTTAGAGGTTGACAGCCTTGAATATATAAGCCCGGAAGGTTTGTTAAATGCGATGAGCTTACCGGCTGAAAATTTTTGTACAGCTTGTTTTACCGGCCATTACTGTGAAAAAATTAACCAAGAGAAGGAGAACTCATGTTAAAAGTTCCAAGTAAATCAATTGCCTGGCTTGATTACCTGTTTATTTTCCGACCGACCTTATTCTTTGCGGTCTGGATTATCACACTTGCCGGTTACAGCGGCTATTTTATTTTCAGCGAGAAGCAACCAGCCTGGTGGTCATTAGAAGTCAACTGGAAACTGGTATTAGGTTTTATAGTTGTTACAATGGCGACGGGAGCGACTTTTATCTTAAATCAACTGCACGATATCGAAAGCGATAAAGAAAACCGTAAACTTTTTTTAATTTCAGAAGAACATATCAAAGCTGATTTAGCCTTGAAAATTGCACTGATAACCATCGGGGTTTCATTGGTATTAGCCTTGATAATAAACTGGCAGTTCTTTATTGCGTTGGGAATTTGTGTTTTTTTCTGGGGTTATTTGTATAATTATAAGCCATTTGAATGGAAAGACAAGCCGATGTTGGGCGTGCTGGTCAATTTTATCAGCGGATTGTGTCTTTTTATTTGCGGCTGGATCATCGCCGGTAAATGGCAATTGAAAGACATTATTTATGCGATACCCTATTTATTGGCCTGGACGGCGGTAGCGGTTTTGACTACTATTCCGGATAAAGAAGGCGATCTCAAAACAGGGAAGAAGACCATCTCGGTTCATTATGAAAATAGAGTTACGATTTGGTTGGCATTCATTTGTCTGGTTTTGAGCTTCGCACTCGGGATGTATTTTAATGATCCGGTTATCAGTTTATCCTGTTTGCTTTCATCACCACTTTTTATTATTATGCTTTTTAAGCCGACTGAAGCCTGGGTCTTACGATCTATTCGCTATCCAATCTTGTTCCTGGCTTTGATTTTATGCGTCGAGTTCCCCCTATTTTTTATTGTACTATTGATAAACTATTATCTTTGCCGATTTTATTATTTATCTCGGTTTAATCTGAATTATCCAACGTTTCAAGTTGAGGAATCGGAATGATAGAAGTTAACCCAGACTGTTGCGATTTATGTGGGACGTGTATTTCGGTGTGTCCGAAGGATTGTATCACATTGACTGAATCGCGCCTGATAATTGATGATTCCCAATGTAATGCTTGTCAGATTTGTGTGAGAGTCTGCCCTTTTAAAGCGCTTAGGCTGGTTGAATAGGAAAAATTATGCGAAAAGAATATGATGTGATTGTCGTCGGTGGCGGCCCTGCCGGTAGTACGGCGGCTCGTTTCGCTAAAACTGCTACTAATACAGTTGCTCTTTTTGAAAGAGATCGGGAAATTGGCATCCCGGTTCGATGTGCTGAAGCCACCTCGATTCAGGATCTCGAACGATTCGTAAAAATTGATCCGCGCTGGGTAGCGACTACCATTACCAAAGCCCGCTTAATTTCTCCATCCGACCAAAAGGTCTGGTTAAATTTACCTAATGATGGTGTAATCCTTAACCGGCGTTTATTCGATAATGGATTAGCCGAAATCGCCGCTACTCAAGGAGTTGAAATATTCACTAAGGCTAATGTTTATAAAATTGTATCAGATGGGGAGCAGAACTGGGAAGTGTTTGTGCGTCACCTCGACCGCGATTATATCGTGAAATCTAAGATAATCATAGCGGCTGATGGGGTGGAATCGCGAATTGCCCGCTTTGCCGGAATCCGCACTCAGACCGTTTTAAAAGATATTGAATCCTGTGCCCAGGTTTTACTTGGCAATCTGGATGTAGTTGAGAATCAAATTGATTTTTATTTTTCCAGCCGCTGGGCGCCGGGAGGCTACGCCTGGGTATTTCCCAAAGGTAATCGTACTGCTAACGTCGGTTTGGGCGTCAACGGCGCTTATTATAAGAGACGCTCGGCGATTGAATATTTGGATGATTTTATCAATGAAAAATTTCCTGAGGCGGCGCGATTAACCACGGTCGCTGGAGGAGTTCCCGTCGCCAAATCGCTAAAAAAAATCGCCTCAGATGGATTACTAATTGTCGGAGATGCCGCCCGGCAGGTCAATCCGGTAACCGGCGGTGGAATCTTGGCGGCAATTACAGCCGGTAAAATTGCCGGTTTGGTCGCCGCTCAAGCGATTGCCCGCAATGACTGGAGCGTAAATGTATTGAAAGAATATCAGACGGAATGGGATAAAAATGTCGGCAAAGATTATGCGCGCTTTTATAAAATAAAGGAATGGATGACCGAGCTTAGTGACGACGAACTCGATGAAATTGCCACCTTACTCCAAAAAATCCCTCCCGACGATATTAACATCATGACCGTCTTCAAAATTGCTTTACGTAATAAACCAGCTTTATTGCTTGAGGCGATCAAATTATTTGCTCAAATGATCTAATGGACGATTTTTTAACTCTCGCCGGATTAAACGAATTTATCGCCCTCGATGTTGAGACGACCGGCTTCAATCCGCAACAAGATGCCGTGATTGAATTTGCGGCGGTAAAATTTATAAACGGTAAGCCGTCCAATACCTTGAATTTTCTCTGTAATCCCGGTTTTCCCATCTCTCCGGAAATCGAGCAACTGACCGGCATCAAAGATGAAATGTTAAAAGATAAGTTGCCTTTTGAACAACATCTTGATGAAGTCCTGGAGTTCATCGGTAGAATTCCATTGGTCGGACATAATATCGGTTTTGATCTCGGTTTTTTAAAAGAATATCTCAAAAATTTCAAAAGCCAGCGGAAAAGAATTCTATATAATCCGTTATACGATACCTTGCTTTTGGCGCAAGCTTTTCTCTTTTTTTTATATAATCATCGCTTGTCCACTATCGCTGAGTTTTATGGATTAAGTGCCAAAGGCGCACACCGAGCGGAGAATGATGCTCTCAACACCGGCTTGATTTTTGTCAAATTAATCGAAGAAGTGCAGAGTTACGACCTAGAGACGATTCAGACTATCAATATGGTGCTAAAAGATACCGACGACCCTAATAAATTACTTTATAAGAATGCCGCCGAAGCTCTCTTACTTCAGAGAAGCCTCGGCTCTGAAGAAGCACCTCAAATCGGTTGGGAGCCCCCAGTAAATATTTTTGGTCAGTCTATTGAAAAAAATAAAGAAAGCGCAAAGGCTTCCTTAAAAATTGAGAAGTTTTTTGAACCGGCTGGACCAATTGCCCAGAACTTCGTTGGTTTTGAAGACCGACCACAACAAAAGGAAATGGCGCAATTGGTGCTTAACAGTTTGCAGGCAGGCGATTCAGCCATTATCGAAGCCGGAACCGGAGTCGGTAAATCACTGGCTTACCTAATACCGGCGGTAGTTTGGTTGAATCAACAGAAGAAGGAGAAAAAGCGGGTGGTAATCGCGAGTAACACCAAGACTCTGCAGGAACAGATATTTTATAAGGAAATTCCCTTCGTCTCGGAAAAACTGAAACTGCCGTTCAAAGCCGTCTTACTTAAGGGGCGTTCAAATTATATCTGCTTGACGCGCTGGCATCGTTATCTGAATGCCTTACCTCAACAGCTTCACCTGGCGGCGCGCTCCGCCATTATTCCAATCATAATTTGGCTTAAGCATACTCGCACCGGCGACATTGCAGAAAATAATGGATTTAATCTGGCGGCGCATTACTATATCTGGAACGAAATTTGTTCCGAGCCCGGCTATTGTACTACCAGTGTTTGCCAGAAATATGGCGGCTGTTTTCTGGGCAAAATACGTTATCATGCGATGAATGCCGACATTATGGTAGTTAATCATTCCCTGCTTCTTGCCGACTCAGCCGCCGATAACCAGATTCTACCTGGATTTGATGCTTTGATTATAGATGAAGCTCATAATCTGGAAAAGAATTCCTATAATTATTTTGCGCAAAAAGTCAACCTACCAACGCTTATTTATTTTCTAAACGGAATCTATAGCGGCTCGGCACCTGAACGTGGCTTGCTGGTAGATTTAGCCGAAAGCGCTCATCAGCTGAAAAGTCTCGATAAAATCGAACCGCTCCGTCAAATGATTCTCGAGAAAACCTCCGATGTCAAAATTGCAGCGGAGGTATTTTTCCGAAAAATCGTTGCCACTAAATTCAATCCGGCTAATGGCAATCAAAAGTCTTTTGGCATTAAAAAACGCTATAAAGATTTTTCCCGTGAATTTCCCAATCTGGAAATCGAAACGAATAATCTGATCTACGAACTGGGCACTTTGTGGAATCTGCTGGGTAATTTGAGCAATAAAATGGACGAAATATGGGGCGATTATGCCGAAGAGTATGATGAATTGCAAGTGCGGCTAATGAATCAGAAAATTATGGTCGAGGCATTTCTGGAAACGTTGCGTAAAGTTACAACTGCCAACGACGATTCGCATATTTTCTGGTATGAAATTGCCCCCAATGGTAAAAACAATACTGTAGAAATTGTTTGCACTCCCCTCAATATTGCGAACGACATTTTCGAAAAGGTCTATAAGAATGTTTCCAGTGCGATGCTGACCTCGGCGACTTTGCAAGTTGCCGGAGCTTTTGATTATGTTCTTAGTCGGACCGGTTTGAATTTGATAGAAGATCATAATGTTGTAAGTCGCGCGCTCGGTTCACCTTTTTATTATAACGACCAGATGGCTTTTTTTACCTATCACCAGAACGATAATGAAATTAGTGAAGCATTTATAGCCGCGCGGTTGCTAAAACGCCTTTCCAGCGAAACCGGGAAGGGCATTCTGGTTTTGTTCACTTCCTATAATTTTATGTACGAGGTTTATCAACTATGTCTGCCGACTTTTATCGAAATGGGTGTTACTCTTTTAGCGCAAGGACAGGGCGCCTCGAGGACCGCGCTTCTCGAGCAATTTTGCTTAGAGCAGAATTCGGTTTTACTGGGTACCGATAGTTTTTGGGAAGGAGTGGATGTGGTTGGACCGGCATTGGAAATTTTAGTTATCACCAAGTTACCATTTCCGGTGCCTTCGGAACCAATTATCGAAGCTAATGTCGAAAAGTTGAAAGCCGAGAGGCAAGATCCATTTAACGAATACTATGTCCCGGAATCGGTCTTGAAGTTTCGCCAGGGAGTTGGTCGCTTAATTCGCTCGATTAATGATGTGGGAGTCGTTATTAATCTTGACAGTCGCATTGATAAAAAAGCCTATGGCCGCTACTTCAAAAAATCGTTACCGGTCGAGCCGATTTCAATTATTGGCGAAGATGAATTATTAGCCGCTGTCCGCAAGTTTTTTAGAATAGGAAAATGAAATGAGGATATTCCGGATTTGTTTATGTTTTCTGCTAAGTACTTCAGTAATTTTGGCTGAGAACTCCAAGAAATTAACCGTGCGGGAAATCATTGATGATCCGGGATTGGATGCGAGAACTTACCGGCAGAAACAATTTACCTGGACTCCGAAGGGCGACGGTGTATTATTTCTCGAAAAAAATAAAAATCAAAATTGCGATTTGCTGAAATTGTCGATCAATTCCCTTAAAATTGACACGGTTTTTACTTATGAACAATTAAGGTGGAGTAACGATACTCACACGGTTCAACTTGATCCATCCGGTTTTATATCTGCTCCCGATGGGTTTAGGTATTTATTGACCAGCGAGAATGACTTTTTCCTTTGTGATAGGCGCGATGGTTCTATAGTTCCTTTGACAACTGACGGAACCCCAAAAAGTGTTCCAAGATTCTCTCCCAACGGGAAATGGGTTAGCTATATTTGCGACCATAATATCTGGATTGTCAACTGTGAATCAAAAAGTACGATCCGATTGACAACTGATGGCAGTGAATCGATTTTTAATGGTTTACCAGACTGGGTTTATGCGGAGGAATTTGATTTTGAACAAGCGTATCAGTGGTCGCCGGACAGTAAAATGATTGCCTATTGTCAGTTAAATGAAAATGGTGTCAGTCGCTACCCGCTGGTAGATTGGTCTCCTATGCATCCAGAAATCGAGTGGCAATATTATCCGAATGCAGGCGAGAAAATACCAGAAGTCAAAGTATTCACAGTTGATATAGAGACCCAAAAAATTGTTTGTATGAATAATTTTCAATCCAAGAATGAATACGTTGTCCGGATAGATTGGTTGGCTGACACCAGTTTGGTGGTTATTCAATCAATTAATCGGCTCCAAAATAACCAGAAAGTTACCTATGGTAATCCGCGAACCGGCCAGACAAAAGTTATTCTCGAAGAAAAAGATCCTTACTGGTTAAATGTTACGGACTTATACTATTTTATGAAAAATTCGCGCAATTTTATCTATTATTCGGAAATAGACAATTTCATGCATCTTTATCTCTATGATTTCGAAGGCAATTTGATCAAACCGATTACTAGCGGCGATTGGATGGTTACCGAACTGAATGGCGTAAACGAAAAAGACAGTCTGGTTTATTTCACAGCGACTAAAAATTCGGTACTCGAACGGCATATTTATAGCGTGCATATTGGCTCCGGTGCCATTAGCCAGATTGATACCGGTGATGGAGTGCACTCGGCAGTTTTTTCACCGGATTTGAAATATTATCTTGATTTTTTCTCAAATGTTAACTCGCAAGTAGATGTCAGAATTATTCAAAATAATGGCAGAAAAATAGCGGACTTATATCATAACAATAATTTTAGTCCGCAAAAATATAATTTCGGCGTTACGCGTTTTATCAAGATACCGGCAATTGATGGGGATTCTCTTTATGCTAGCCTATTATATCCGAGTGATTTTGATCCGCAAAAAAAATATCCGGTTATTGTTTATGTCTATGGTGGTCCTGGAGTGCAAGTCGTTCAAAACCGTTATGGAGGCGCCTGGACCCAATTGTTATCACAACAGGGTTATTTAATTTTTAGCCTCGACAATCGCGGTTCGTATGGGCGTGGACGATATTGGGAACGCAGGATTTACCAGCAACTGGGGAAAATAGAATTGCAGGATCAGCTGGACGGGGTAAAATATTTGAAAAGCCTGCCGTATATTGATCCGGGAAGAATCGGAATCTGGGGTGCCAGTTATGGTGGGTATATGACCTTGTATGCCCTTACCAAAACGCCAGAGGTTTTTAAAACCGGGATTGCTATTTCTCCGGTGACGGATTGGAAATATTATGATGCCCCATATACTGAGCGATATTTAGGATTGCCCATTAATAGTCAAAATATTTATAAAGAAAGTGCGCCGCTTAATTATGTTAATCAGATAAAAGCTAATTTTCTTCTAATTCACGGTACTTATGATGATAATGTCCACTTACAGCAAAGTCTGGAATTTATGGATGAACTAATCAGCAATCATGTCCGTTTTGAGTTGATGCTTTATCCTGGAAGAAAACATGGAATAACCGACCGTGAAGGGCAAATTCATATGTACGAGACTTTTCTTGAGTTCCTTCAGAGAAATCTTTGACCGATTTAGGTAATGATGTCAGCTAATCGAAAATTATCGGATTCTCTAAAATTATGGTTAAGAGTATATCGGGCTCCTTTTCTGACTGCCAGCGTTGCGCCGGTAATTTTAGGTACTTCTGTAGGTTGGTATGAGACCGGTAGAATTAATTTTGTTTCCGGTTTACTGGCTTTATTAGGAACGATTTTTGCCCACTTTGGTGCAAATATTTTTAATGATTACTACGATCACCTGACGGGCTGTGATGACAATAATCTCGATTTTACTCCATTCTCTGGTGGAAGTCGCACGATCCAGAACGGCCTATTGACGGCACGACAGGCATTTTGGGCTGGTTTAGTAGCATTCTTGTTGGTAGTTCTAATTGGATTATTACTAATTGTCTATACCGGTCGGCCAGCACTAATTATTTTTGGAATAGTCGGATTGGCAATCGGTTTTTTGTACACTGCGATTCCCGTCAAGTTGGCATATCGCGGTCTCGGAGAAATCGGGATTTTTATTGCGTTTGGGCCATTAATCGTAATAGGGGCTTCATACGTCCAGACTGGCGCAATTTCCTTTTTAGCGTTCTTAGCTTCGGTACCGGCTGGATTATTAGTGATGTTGATTCTATATGCTAATGAAATTCTGGATGAGAAAGCCGACCGCTCGGCTGATAAAAATACAATTATCGTAAAAATCGCGAATCTTAATACGGCTCTGAAAATATATCGTTTGATTTTATATGTGGTGCCGATTTGGATTTTAGTTTTTGTAATTGTCGGATATTTTCCATACTGGTCGTTGATTATCCTCTGCCTTATGCCTAAATACATTGGAACTATTTTTCTCTCGAAAAAGCCGTTCAATGATGTTAAGGAGATGGTTCCTCTCAGTGCTAATACGATTCAGCTCCAATTTCTGATGACTATTACGCTGGCGATTTCCTTTATATTGGCTGGACTCACCGGTTGATTTATTTGCTCATTTCGTCGTTTGGGGTGTAAATTTAGTCCGCTTTTTGTAAAAATTGGGAAGTCGTCCAACGGCAGGACATCAGACTCTGGATCTGAGTATCGGGGTTCGAATCCCTGCTTCCCAGCGAAAGCCGCCTCGGGCGGTTTTTTGAAATGGCGCATTCGTCTAGTGGCCTAGGACGCTGGCCTCTCACGTCGGTAACAGGGGTTCAAATCCCCTATGCGCTACAAATGTGGTCGGTTTACGTAATACGTAGTCTAAAAGATGGTCATTATTACGTTGGTATGTCGGAAGATGTAGCACAGCGGCTAAAAACCCATAATTTGGGCAAGGTTACTTCGACCAAATCGAGGCGTCCATTTGAGTTGATATACACACGAGAATGTTGTGATCGAGAAACCGCCAGGAAGCTGGAGAAATACCTGAAGACAAATGCCGGGAAGAGGTGGTTGAATAAACAATTAGGTAACAGGGGTTCCCTGCCTGACTGACCCGCTTTTGCGGGTCAGTCAGGGAATCCCCTATGCGCTACAAATGTGGTCTGTTTACGTAATACGTAGTCTAAAGGATGGTCGTTGTTACGTTGGTATGTCGGAAGATGTAGCCAAGCGACTGAAGACCCATAACTCGGGTAAAGTTACTTCGACCAAATCGCGGCGTCCGTTTGAATTGATATATACACAAGAATGTAGTGATCGAGCATCTGCCAGGAATCTGGAGAAATACTTGAAGACAAGCGCGGGTAAGAGGTGGTTGAATAAACAATTAGGTAACAGGGGTTCCCTGCCTGCGTGACTACATCAACAGTCGGGCAGGCCTGCCTGTGTAACTATGTCAGCAGTCAGGCAGGGAATCCCCTATGCGCTACAAATGTGGTCGGTTTACGTATTACGTAGTCTAAAAGATGGTCGTTATTACGTTGGTATGTCGGAAGATGTATCTCAGCGGCTAAAAACCCATAATTTGGGCAAAGTTACTTCGACCAAATCGAGGCGTCCATTTGAGTTGGCGACCGGCAATAAGATTCTTGTGAATGAATATTTTACAAATTATATTTTAACTAGTTATGTTTTGAAAAATGAAACAATAAATGTAAAGGAGGATTTATTATGTGTCAAAAGTGGGCGTGTTGTGTGTTTTATTATGGTGGAATTCTTAGTATGCTACTCGGAATCCTCGAGAAATTGTTTGGATTTATGATATTTGACCTCAAACCGTCTCGCTTCCTGATGTTTGCCGCCGTTTGCGCACTTTATGCAATTGTCAGCATAATGTGCCAGCCAGTCTGCGGGAAAAAAGAGTAGAATTAGCCTAAGTCATTATTTATCACAAATATCTCTTCAATAATCTTGAAGAGAAAGGATATTATTAAGTATTTTGCTTCCTGCAATAGTTAGTTGATTTAGAAATAAATCTAATGTTCTAAGAATGATTGTAATAAAATACGAATAATCTCACATTACCCATTTTATCTGGATATATTTATTCGATTTTTCGAATCTGGAAAAGGGCTGGAATCTTGGTTCAAGTATTTCTGGCTGGGGTGGAGGTAGTAGTGGATAGCTGGATGTTGAATTTGATTTGCCAAATTATTAAGAGGATAGCGTAGTCGTCAGTTAGGTCTTTGCTTCTAACCTTGGCTATTGTAGTATTGACGATGCAAGTTTGACTGGTTTTTTTTCGTTGATGATATTTTCGAAATAACCAGCTGGGTATTATACCGCTAAGCAGACGGCTGAAAATTTCCCATCCGGAATCTTTTATTACCAATGGAATCCTGGGAAATATAGCCTGACTAGAAGATGTGTTTTACAGAAAAATAACTGATATTATTCAACCTAAGAAGTCATTACTTTACTATATCAGTAGTTCTTGTCTTTCACCAGATAGATCATCGGTAGGCTAATGATAGTTATAGCGCCTTTCAAAATCAGATTCGCATAGAAAATTGACCAAACGACAGACGGATTATAAATCCCACCAAACGCGCCCCATACAAAGATTAGGCTATCAATCGGAATGCTCAATGAATTGCTTACTAAAACTCGCGCCCACTGATGACGTTTAGTGACTTTTTCAATCCAAATGCGATAAATCTCGGTATCTAATAATTCGGCAATGACTTCGGCGATTATGCTGGCAATAACAATTCGCCACACCGGCGAAAGTACCTTAGCAAATTCTAATTGTGGACCTACATTCGGATCGCCGGGTATATAAGAGACTATCCAAAACAATAGTGCCATTAATAGATTAATCACCGCCGCGCATATAATTACTATACGAGATCCTCTAAGCCCAACTGTTTTATGCACAAGATCACGCAAGGTGAAAGTAAATGGATATATCAGTGTACCGGCATCGATTGAAAAGCCTAATAAAGAAATTATTTTCAAACTTGTAATATCCGACAGCATTTGAGCCGATATATAAGCGGCAATGACGACTATCACCGAAATTTTGATTGCTTCATTATTCAACGAAGTTTCTTTTTCCAAGTGCACGGTTCAATTTAAAATTATTTTTATAATAGGAGAACTATTTTTTGTCTGAGTCGTAAAATAGCGTGATTTTATTGATTATTTTTAAATTTAAACAATCATAATTGAAAAATAACTTCCTCCTCCTCACTCGCAGGTCTGCTCTCCGCAGACCTTTTTTATTGAAAAATCCATTGGTAAAATTGTTACTAAAACATTATTTTAGAACATGATGGAAAATAATTTTGAGATTAAACCGTTCGTTCTGAGAAATAAAATTCAACACTATGAATGGGGAACGCGTGGCGAGCAGGCATTTATCCCACGTTTATTAGGAATACAGTCTGAAGGAAATCGCCCTTATGCTGAGCTCTGGATCGGCGCCCATCCGTCGGCGCCTTCACAGGTAAATATTTCCAATGACCTTATTGATTTGACTGAATTGATCAAAAAACATCCTGTTGAAATTCTCGGTGAGACCGTTTTTAAACGGTTTGGAGCCAATTTGCCATTTTTATTCAAAGTTTTATCAGCAGGCAAACCACTTTCTATTCAAGCGCATCCCAATAAATCACAAGCTGTTCGATTACATCGGCGTGACCCAATCCATTATCCCGATTCCAACCACAAATTGGAAATAGCAATAGCTATCGATAATCTTAAAGCTTTAGTAGGGTTACTAAATATTGTTGAATTAAGGAAAAAACTCGAATTGTATCCTCCAATCCAATCTTTTACAGATAGGGTATTGCCAGGCGATAGTACAATTTCAGAAGCAGATGAAACCACCATCGTCAAACAGTTTTATTCAACCTTAATCCGGAAATCTGTTGGCGAACCGCAATTATACGGAAATTTAGTCGAATCCCTTGCAGAAAGCATTCTTACTCGTGGTAATCGAATTTCGGAACAGGAACAGCTGTTTTTAGAATTAAAAAAATGCTATCCATCTTCCGATATCGGTTTGATTTTAATATTATTAATGAATTTGGTCCAATTGACCTCGGGACAGGCGCTTAATATTTCGGCAGGTATTCCGCATGCCTATATTTCTGGAAATATAATTGAGTGTATGACTAATTCAGATAACGTCGTCCGGATTGGCTTGACAAATAAATATAAAGATGTTGCCGCTCTGCTGGAAATTCTCGATTTTTCACCTAATGAGGTTCAAGTTGTAAATCCAGATTGGCGGGATGGAATTAGTATATATAGATCCTCTGCTGAAGAATTTGTAGTAATGAATATGAAAGTCGCAGAAAATTTTGCGCAAAAAATTTATACCAACGACAAAGTTCAAATTGGATTAATTCTAAACGGTCAATTAGAATTAATTTGGAATTCGGCAGAGAAGTTAATATTGAAGAAAGGGGAAAGTGTTCTCTTACCGGCTTGTATTAAGGAGTACGTTATTCGATCGCAAAATTGGGCTGAAGTTTATATTGCTTCTGTCAATTAGATAATTGAATACCGCATATTTTAGGACAAGACATTCTTTCATAAGAATATATGGAGTGCACCGACCGTGTCGGTGCATGCAGTCGCATATATGGAGTGCATTAACCATGTTGATGCAAGCAATGACCCCGCCACGCTTCGCTGCGGGATCACTACGCTCCAAAAAAGATAAAACTATGGAATATTATGGAGTGCATCAACCATGTTGATGCAAGCAGTGACGTGGTCACTGCACTCCAAAAAAGGATTAAGGCTGAGGTTAAGTATTCATTACAGAGCAGAGCACTATAGCGAGGGGAAAATAGTAGAATTAAATACCGCAATATTTTAGGACAAGACATTCTTTCAAATTCAGGAAAAGGAGTTGAATCAGAAATAAATATCAATTATATTCTTAACAGGTGAGAAATAATAGTTAGATGAAGATTGACCATTTAAACATAATTCTGGACAAATAAAAAGGGAAGAAAATTAAATAAAAGGAGGAGTTAAAAATGAAGAAGTTAACCTCAATCGTAGTTGTAATTTTTTTGATTTCAATCTTAAAGGCTTTTTCTTATGGGCAAGGGGATTCAGCAGCAGTAAATCCCAACCACCCGCCTATCGAGAGGGATGAGCGGCTGAGTAGGAGATTTCCGCATTCGAAGAATGAAATGGATTTCACTGAGAAACGGGATATTCTTTCAGAAAGAATGGAGCATCATAAGGGAGAAAGAGCTGGAGCCCAAAAGCAAAGTCTCTCTAATGACAAAGAGCCTGAATGGGTAAGCCACTACGCATTAGGACTTGCCCTAGCCTATGATGTTGCGACTGATATGGCAGTTGATAATATTGGTAATGTCTATGTTACAGGCTATAGCCCAGAACTACCCTTTGGAGTAGATTACTTTACTGCGAAATATGATGCCTCGGGTAACCCAATCTGGTCAGTTAGATACGACTATAATGGAGATGATTTTGCAAACGCCATTGCCGTTGACGGCTCTGGGAATATCTATGTGACTGGAAGTAGTTATAATTCAGATTCAGATATTAAGGATGATTGGGATTATGCGACAGTGAAATATAACTCGGAAGGTCAGGAGCAGTGGGTCGCCAGATACAATGGACCAGGAAATTCTAGTGATGAGGCAACCGCAATTGCAGTTGACGGCTCTGGTAATGTATATGTGACTGGTTATAGTAAGGGTTCAGACACTTATTATGATTATGCGACAGTGAAATACAACTCGGAAGGTCAAGAGCAGTGGGTCGCAAGATACAATGGACCAGGAAATGGTAATGATTATGCAAACGCCATTGCCGTTGACGGCTCTGGGAATATCTATGTGACTGGAAGAAGTTATAATTCAGATTCAGATATTGAGGATGATTGGGATTATGCGACAGTGAAATATAACTCGGAAGGTCAAGAGCAGTGGGTCGCAAGATATGATGGACCAGAAAATTCTTATGATAAGGCAACCGCGATTGCAGTTGACGGCTCAGGGAATGTCTATGTGACTGGTTATAGTAAGGGTTCAGACACTTATTATGATTATGCGACAGTGAAATACAACTCGTCAGGTGAAGAGCAGTGGGTCGCAAGATACAATGGACCAGGAAATTATTATGATTATGCACACGCAATTGCAATTGACGGCTCAGGGAATGTCTATGTGACTGGAGAAAGTCGGGGTTCAGGCACTTTTGATGATTATGCGACAGTGAAATACAACTCGTCAGGTCAAGAGCAGTGGGTCGCAAGATATAATGGACCAGGAAATTCTGGTGATGGTGCAAACGCCATTGCCGTTGACGGCTCTGGGAATATCTATGTGACTGGAAGTAGTTATAATTTAGATTTAGATATTAAGGATGATTGGGATTATGCGACAGTGAAATATAACTCGGAAGGTCAAGAGCAGTGGGTCGCCAGATACAATGGACCAGGAAATTCTAGTGATGAGGCAAACGCCATTGCAGTTGACGGCTCTGGGAATGTCTATGTGACTGGTTCTAGTGTGGGTTCAGGCACTTCTTTTGATTATATGACAGTGAAATATAACTCGGAAGGTCAAGAGCAGTGGGTCGCAAGATACAATGGACCAGGAAATGGTAATGATTATGCAAACGCCATTGCCGTTGACGGCTCTGGGAATATCTATGTGACTGGAGAAAGTTATGATTCAGGCACTTCTTCTGATTATGCCACAGTGAAATACAACTCGTCAGGTGAAGAGCAGTGGGTTGCAAGATACAATGGACCAGAAAATTCTGTTGATAGGGCACACGCAATTGCAATTGACGGCTCAGATGTCTATGTGAGTGGAGTAAGTGCTGGTTTAGGCACCTCTTATGATTATGCGACAGTGAAATATAACTCTGCAGGTGAAGAGCAGTGGGTCGCAAGATACAACGGACCAGGAAATTCTTATGATTATGTAACCGCCATTGCCGTTGACGGCTCAGGGAATGTCTATGTGACTGGTTATAGTGAGGGCAATAAGTGGAGTGTTTATACCACAATTAAGTATAGTGGTGAGACCGGGATTGTAGATGAAATCATAAATCTGCCCAGTACTGTTTACCTTGGAAATAACTATCCGAATCCGTTCAACTCATCTACCACTATTCAATATACTCTGCCGAGAAATGAATATGTGCGACTTTCTATCTATAGTATCTCAGGTCAATTGGTTAAGACCATCGAAAATGGGGTAAGGTCAGTTGGAGTTCATACCGAGAGCTGGAATGGAACTGATGCCCGGGGTCGAAGTGCTACCAGTGGAATCTACTTTTACAGACTGGAAGCTGGGGGCGAGACCTTTGTGAAGAAGATGGTACTTATGCGTTAAATTTTCTATATAGGGAAGTGTTCATATATGGAGTGCACCGACCCCCGCCACGCTCTGCTGCGGGGCAGGCGTGTCGGTGCAAGCAATGACCCCGCCACACTTCGCTGCGGGATCACTGCACCCCAAAGAAGAAAAAACTATAGAATATATGGAGTGCATCAACCACGTTGATGCAAGCAATGACCCCGCCACGCTTCGCTGCGGGATCACTACACTCCAAAATTGCCTGTCCCGCTCCGGCGGGACAACAGCCACCCGTCCCCTAATGCGATAATTACCAGTTGAAAGAGTTATTGATAATTTTTTCAATTATTGTTCGGTTTTTCTGCTTCTTAATCCAACTTTCCCAGAACATTGCTACTGATTTTGATTCAAATTCCTTTTGGAAGATTAATTGCCAGGGACGTCCACGTTTTGTCCAGCCTTTGTTCTGAGAGTTATGATATTGCAGACGTTTTTCCGGATTAGATGAAATCCCAACGTAATAATGGTTTAGATTATTCGAGAAGAGAATATAGAGAAAATATTTTTCCACTTGATATTTTGCTCTGGAGGAGGGACTCGAACCCCCAGCCTAGTGGTTAACAGCCACCCGCTCCACCATTGAGCTACTCCAGAAAATTCATTTATGAAAGAGCATAATTTTAGTGACAATAAAATCCTTAAAGAGGAGGGACTCGAACCCCCATCCCGCCCAGGCGGGACTTTTGTCCCGCTCCGGCGGGATAACAGCCACCCGTCCCGCCGTTGCGGGACTACTCCAGATTCATAATCTAAAAAAGCAATACAAATTTAAATCATTTAACGGCGATATTCAACTATCAAAAATCATTCATCGAATTTAGATTTAAGTTTTTGCCAGGTTTCAGTTAATCCTTCACTTATAACTTTGGTATGTCCGATAACCGGCATGAAGTTAGTATCGCCAGTCCAGCGCGGAACAATATGTATATGCAGGTGATCTTTTAGACCAGCGCCGGCGACCGTTCCCAAATTTACACCGATATTGAATCCTTCCGCTTTGAGAGTTTCACGAAGAATACCAACCGACTTTTCGACTAAATGAAATAATTCGAGGTGAGTAGCATCATCTAAAGCGGCAAAATCATTCGTATGCTGATAGGGAGCGACCATTAGATGACCATTATTATAGGGATAAAAATTCATTATTACGAATGCCGATTTGCCACGCTGAAGGATTAGATTTTTTTTATCATCAGATTCGGATGGATACCGGCAAAGAAAGCATCCTTCACATTTGGGATTGGTAATATAACCAATTCGCCAGGGCGCCCAGAGTTTATCAAATTCCACCGAATTTACTCCTCGTGTTCTTTTCTGGAAGCCGCTACGACTTTATCCTGAATTTCTTTGGGCATTTGTTCGTAATGGGAAAAACTCTGACGATGCATACCGCGTCCTTGTGTCATCGAGCGTAGAGCCGTGCTATAGCGATAGAGTTCAGCCAGAGGTACTTTGGCGGTAATTTTTTGAAATGGACCTTCAGAATCAACTCCCTGGATTTTTCCACGCCTTACTGAAATATCACCCATTACGTCACCCATATATTCTTCTGGCACAATGACTTCGAGATTATAAATCGGTTCCAGCAGAACCGGGTTGCCATTCATAAAGCATTCTTTAAAAGCGCCTTTGCCAGCGATCTGGAAAGCAATATCCTTAGAATCGACAGGATGCATTTTTCCATCGTAAAATACGGCTTTGACATCGGTGACACGATATCCGGCTAAAATTCCTTCTTCACAGGCTGAGCGAACGCCTTTTTCGACCGAAGGCACAAACACCCTATCAACATTCTGCCCGACAAGCGTATTGGTGAATTCTACGCCGCTTCCGGGCGGACCCGGCTCGACGTACATCCAAACCTCAGCAAATTGTCCGGCACCGCCAGTCTGTTTTTTATGGCGATATTTGGAGTCACCCCGTTTTTTTATAGTTTCTCGATAGGGGATGCGGGGAGGCAATTGATTTACATCAACTCCGAATTTTTGTTTTAAACGTTGTAAAATAATGGCTAAATGTAATTCGCCTTGACCGGACAAAATCGTCTGCTTAAGCTCGGGATCGTAATGCCAGGACATTGTTGGATCCTCACTCGTTAAGGACTGTAAACCGGCGCTGATTTTTTCTTCGTCGCCACGCGATTTCGGCTCTATGGCGATTTGAATGACTGGTTCGGGAAATGAAATTCCCGGGTAAGTGATCGGTGCGCGCTGATCGCACAAGGTATCCGCGGTTTTCGAAAATCTAAGTTTAACGACGGCTCCAATATCGCCGGCATGTAAATGAGCGACCTCTTGCTTTTCTTTACCGTTGACACAATAAATTTGACCGATGCGCTCGATTTTGCCATTGTTGGAATTGAGCAGATCAACTCCACTTTTTAGCGAACCTGAAATAACCTTAAATATGGATAATTCTCCAACGTGCATTTCGCTGATAGTTTTAAAAATGAAAAGAGAAGTCGGTTCACTATCGCTAATTTTACGGGTTATCGGGGTGCCATTATAACTGCCGCTGACTGAAATTTTAGCGGAAGGTGTTGGAGCAAAATTGACGATATGATCCATAATTTTCGTGACACCGATATTGTTGAAGCCGGCGGCTACAAAAACCGGAAACAGATTGCGCTTGATAATCGCATTGCGTAAGCCGTTTAAAAATTCCTCTTCGGATATAGTACCTTCGCTTAAATATTTCTCAAGTAAAACATCATCAGATTCAGCCACTGATTCGATTAATTCATTTTTCAGAGCGATTAATCTTTCCTTGATTTCATCGGTGGGTTCTGACTCGGTGTAAGTACCTTTTTGGTCATTTTTATATTTTATTACTTTTTGGGTTATAACGTCGGCTATAGTATCGAAATTCGGACCGCTATTGACCGGAATCTGCATTTGCACGGCTTTTTTGGTAAAGGAAGAACGAATCGAATTCAGCGATTTCTGGAAATCCGCGTGTTCTTTGTCGAGCATATTGATAATAAACCAAACCGGTAAATCATCCTCTTTGGCAAATTTAAAAACCAATTCAGTGCCAACTTCAACTCCCGACTGACCATTGATATTGATAAGTGCCAGGTCAGCTACTCGCGTTAGAGCTTTGGCTTCACCAACGAAATCTAAGTAACCAGGCGAATCTAAGATGTTGAATTTTATTTTATTCCACTCGCAATTCAGCAATGAAGAGGAAATCGAAAACTTACGTTCGATTTCATCATCATGATAATCGGAAACTGTTGTTCCTTCATCAACCCGACCTAATCTGGTCGTGGCGCCGGCCGAGTAAAGCATTGCCTCACTCAGACTGGTTTTTCCAGACGAACCATGTCCCAAAAGCACGATATTTCTTATTTCTTCAGTTTGATATTCTTTCAAAATTAGCCTCCATATTATCGCAGAAATTTAACTTTTATTATGCAGATTACGAAGAATTTTTCCGGATAGGTCTCGTTCAAAATATGTTACGACTTCGATTGCATCTGGTTGAAGATACCCCGGTAAATTTTTTCTACAGAAATCATTCAAGTCATCAATGCTAACGGTTGCTGATTCACGCAAAGATACCCACACTTTAATCTGATCTTCGTGATTAGGGTTTTTAATAGGGCAAGCCACTGCTTCGTGAATTGCCGGATGCTGTCGTAAAACTTTTTCGATCAAAGCAGGATTGATGTCATAACCGAATTTATAGATAAAGTCAGAGACTCTACCTTCGAAAATCAAAGAGCCGTCGCTGGTTTCTCTCACAATATCCCCGGTACTAAACCAGGTATTTTGATTAAAATGGGTTTTATCCAAGTCATCAAAATAATTCAACATCAAGGCTGACGAGCGAACTTGCAATTCACCGACTGAACCCGGTGTAACAATCGCACCGGATGAATTGATGATACGGATGTCAATCTCCGGAAATGGCTGACCGATGCTACATTCACGTTGATCAATTTCATCATAGACGACGGAAATCATCTGGGTTTCGGTTGTTCCATAAAGTTCCGAGACGAAAACGCCGAGATTTTTTATCATATTCCGGCGAATTTCCTGACTTAAACAGCTCCCAGAAACGATACAATGTTTCAATGAACTGAGCTCGTCAGCTCTTGCATAGTTAATGAATTCTTTGAAAAAAACCGGGGTTCCAATCAAAGTGTTGACTTTATTTGAATTTATTGCCCGAATGATTTCTTCCGTTTTTGAATTTTCAACTAAAATTACAGTTCCGCCCGCTAAACTAATAGAATGCGGGATAAAACTGTGGGAAATAAAATGAAAAGCCGGTACGGTACAAAGTAAACGCACAGCGCGCATACCACCGAATAATTTCACGCAATTTTGGGCATTGGAAAGTAAACCGGCTTGACTATGTACAACGGCTTTAGGGAAACCGGAATTGCCGTCGGTGAACGATACCACAGCTGGTTCATTTGTGTAATTAATTCCTGGAAACGAATCGGTTGATAGCGTCGGTATATTAGTCTTATCAATCGAAGTATCTTGCCAGGTGCTGGATGGTACTTTTATGAGAGGCGAACCTTTTTTCAGTTCGATTTCATCCACAACCTTATGAAATTCCGAGTCATAAAGAACCGCTTCAATTTTTAGCTTATTAAAGTTATAGGTGAGTTTGTTTGTGGAGAGGTAAGTCGGCAAAAGTACTGGTAAAAAACCGTTCAAAAGGCAAGCATAATAAGCGATTAGATACTCCGGCTTGTTTTGAAATAACAACCCGATTGTTTGCCCTGCTTGTATCTTCTGTTTTTGTAAAAACTCGGCTAGGTAAATAGATCGGTCGTAAATTTGAGAATAGGTGAAAGTTTGTTCATTAAAAATTACAGCCGGCCAGTCCGCCCGATTGTTTCGATTTTGGATTAGTATGTCGACGACGTTTTTAACCATCACGATAAAAGCGAATTAAAATAAAAAGCGCGCAATTTTAATCAAATTCTCCAAATAATTCCAAGTAAATTGAATAATCCAGAAGTTATTGTTCAATTGGAAAGCGTATCTAATTTAATAAATTAAAAGATATTAGAGAGGATTTTATTATTTGCTAATCCGCTATCAAATTTGAGAGGAATAAAATGATTTAAGGTCAAATCGGAGAAAATGATAGGAATTATTGTTGAACTATAAAAAGTTAATTGCGGGGGAATTTCTTTATTTTCGAGCTAATCAATTTTTAGAACTTTTAAGCGATAATTCCAATATTTACACTACTCAGATTAATATGAATTCGATCAGTAAGCTATTTCTAATCTGAGGAGAAATTTTGAATAATTTTAAGAACTTTAATTGGTTCTCCGAGTTAAAGGTTGTAAATTCGCGCTATTAAAATTATGAAAGAACAAAAGCAAGAAAAGAAGACAAGTGGGAGCAAATTCTGGCAGGAGGTCAAGTCCTGGGGAATTGTCCTGCTCATAGCTTTAGGTTTAAAAGCTACCATCATCGAAGCCTATCAAATACCGACCGGTTCGATGGAAAATACCATCCTGACCGGTGATTTTATTCTCGGTATAAAATTCATTTATGGCACTCGGACACCGGATTGGATCGGAATTCCCTGGACAAAAACTGGTTTTCATATACCTTGGTTTCGTTTGCCGTCATTTAAAAAGCCGGAACAGGGCGAGGTCGTTATTTTCAAATATCCAGTTGATCCGTCGCTAAATTATGTCAAGCGCTGTATCGCCGGGCCTGGCCAATCGGTCGAAATCCATGACAAAGTGGTATATGTGGATGGTAAAATTTTCCCGAATCCTAAAGATGCGAAGTTTATTTCGCAGTATGTAGCGCCCAGTGGTTGGAATGATCCGGAGATATTTCCCGACGGCATCGGCAATAAAGATAATTGCGGACCGATTTATGTTCCTGCCAAAGGCGACACGCTTCGTTTTGGCCAAATTCAAACCGGTATCATCAAAAATGCGGCTGAGCTAAAAGGTCATACCTTCCGCATTTATCAGGGGAAAATGTATATTGACGGTAAACCGTTCGAGTATTATATTGCCGAACAGGATCACTACTTTATGATGGGTGATAACCGCGATAATAGCTGGGACAGCCGGTTCTGGGGCTTTGTGCCATTCGATAACGTTACGGGACGGGGATTGATTACGTATATGTCCTGGGATAAAGAACGTCCGCTCTATCAACTGGATAAGAAAATTCGCTGGTGGAGAATCGGACGCCTCGTCCGCTAAAAACTTCTAAATTTATTTCAATATTATCATCTTTAATTAAAAGAAGTTACTGACGTTTGGATCGGAAATTTCATTTCCGGTTATTTAACCGGTTTAACTGGAATTTATCCTATTTGGATTGTTAATAAATTTTTCTATTGTTTAATGTTTATTAGTGCTGGAAAAGATTAAAAAATTACTTACCTGCTTTACTAGATGGAGGAGTCCGAGCTGGCGTTGCCGCAGTATTTTCCCTCTTTAGAAGCAAAAGAGAAAATCCCAGCAAATTTATCAAAAGTATTGCTAAACTGTGTTAAGTTTTGATAAGTAAGGCTGAGCCTGCTGAATATTTGAGAGAAAACGTGGAATCGAAATTAAAATATTTACAAAATTCAATGGCAATCGAACCGGAGGAATTAGCCAATTCTTTAGTAGAATTTATCAAGGTGTATGTGAAAAAGCTGGAAAGGGAAGGAGTAATAATTGGATTGAGCGGTGGCATTGATTCAGCCGTGATTGCTGTTTTATGTAAAAGAGCCGTCGGTGCGGAAAATACGTTGGCTTTAATCCTACCCGAAAAAGATTCCAGAAAGGAGCATCAAGTAGATGCGCAAATTTTTGCCAATGAATTAGGCATTGCGACGAAATTAATTGACCTATCGCCGTATCTTGAGATGCTTGAAGTATATAAATTATCGCCTGTAAACAAGCCGTTCTTACCGGAAAAAATAAAGGGAACTTTAATTGGAAAAGCGTACGATTATTACCAGAGAAAAACCGGGGAAACTCCCTTCTCCGCCAGTCTCACGGGGTTAAGGGATAAGGAATTTAATTCATACTTAAAAAAGGGCAATGCCTACTATCGGGTTAAACACAGACTGCGAATGCTTTTACTTTATTTGTATGCGGAGCTTGAAAATAGGCTAGTAGTTGGCTCGACTAATAAAAGCGAATACCAGACCGGTTTTTTTGTTAAATACGGCTGTGATGTGGCGAATGATATTTTGCCGTTGTTGAACTTGTATAAGACTCAGGTAAGAGAATTAGCTCGATACCTGAATATTCCGGCAAAGATTAGGGAAAAAGCCCCTTCGCCCGATATTCTTCCGGGACTTACCGACGAAAAAGCGCTCTCCATCTCCTATGAGAAGTTGGATTTAATTTTGATCGCTTTCGCAAAGAGTTGGGAGGTTACAGAAATTGCCGGTGCACTTGAGATTTCAGAAAAGCAAGTTATAGAAATCGAACGTCTAATTCAGAAATCGGAACATATGCGGAAGATCTACGCCCCTTCTATATAATGTTGGTCGGGAAACCCATTTATTCAATTTTGAAAAAAGGCTTGTTAATCATCAATGCCTGACGTATTTTTACAATCTAAAATATAAGTTTTTTTAACATTGAGAATATTTGATAACTTGGTAAACAGGAACAGCAATAGGGAATTTTTTCGGGGCGGACTTTTCAAAGTGATCATAGACTCATTAATCAATTTAATGCTTTTATGACTGCATAATTTGAAGAAAATTAGAATAATCCCCGGTTTTTGTACCGGAAATTTGGAGGAGAAAATATGACAAAAGCCGATGTAGTTGATATTGTAGCACGAGCTACCGGATTGACTAAAGTTGATACGGAAGTAGTGATTAATGGTTTTATCGAGACCATCAAGGATGCTTTGCTAAACGGTGAGCGCGTGGATTTCAGAGGTTTTGGCAATTTTAGTTTAAAAGTTCGCAAACCTAAAAAAGCCCGTAATCCAGGGACGAATGAAGAAATCAGTTTGCCCGCGCGTATAGTTCCTGTTTTTAAACCGTCTAAACTGTTTAAAGGTGAGATCAGTCGCAACTATAACCAGCATTAGAGTTTGTAGTGAAATAATAGGAGTAAATGGGTTATGCCCTGTGGAAGAAAAAGAAAAAAAAGAAAAATTGCTACCCATAAGCGTAAGAAGCGGCTTAGAAGAGACCGTCATAAGAAGAAGATTAGGTAGTTAATTTGTACAAAAGGAGAGTGGTGATGGCCTTCGTGTCCGCACCACTCTTTTTTTTATGGCAGAGCGAATTTATACCGTCACTGAAATTGCCCGAGATATCAAGCGGGTTGTAGAGCAATTTATCGCGCCGGTCTGGGTTGAAGGTGAAGTATCGAATTTCACCATCAGTCGAGCCGGTCATATCTATTTTTCTTTAAAAGATCAAACCGCGGTGCTGAACTGCACTATTTGGCGCAGTCAGTCATTGTCAATTCCTTTTCAAATTGTCAACGGAATGCGCTTACTCGTTTTTGGAAATATTACAACCTACGCTATGCAATCGCAGTATCAATTGAATGTTCAGCAGGTGCGCGCGGCCGGTTTGGGCAGTTTATTTCTGGCTTTTGAGGCTTTGAAGAAAAAGTTGAGCGCGGAAGGCTTGTTCGATGCGGAACGCAAAAAGCCTATTCCGCTTTATCCCACCCGAATCGGTTTAATTACCAGTGAAAGCGGTGCGGCTTTGCGTGATTTTCTGCAGATAAGCAGGCGACGCAATCCCTCGATCGCAATCTATATCTATCCGGCTTTGGTGCAGGGAGCGGAAGCAGCCGCAACTATAATTGCCGGTATAAAACTTTTCAATCGTTTACGAAATGTAGATTTTATCGTGATTACCCGCGGTGGCGGTTCATTGGAAGACCTCTGGGCTTTCAATGAAGAACCGTTGGTCCGCGCTGTGGCTCAATCGGCTATTCCGATCGTCAGTGCGGTCGGACATGAAGTTGATTTCACCCTCTGCGATTTTGCGGCGGATTTGCGGGCGCCGACTCCTTCAGCCGCGGCTGAAATGACGATTCCTGAAAGAAGTCATATCCTAAACTTTATAGATCAGACCTGTAATAAAATGGCTCAAAATATCAGAATGCGGCTATCCAATTTTCAAAAGGAGATTGATAATATTGCCAGACGTCTTTTCTTGAACCGTCCTCTGGAATTGTTACGTCAACGTATTCAGCGGATAGACGATCTGGAAGCGCAGATTGTTAAGGCTATTAATAATCAAATACAATCAGCTAAAATAGGACTTGATAATCTTCAAAAAACATTGGTAGTCTTGAATCCACGAGCCATAATGGAACGTGGTTTTGCCATTGTGTATCATTGGCCGGATAAAAAAATCATTAAATCAATCAGTGAAGTAGCAGTCGGCGAACAAGTAAGCGTGGAACTGAAAGATGGTGAATTCCAGGCTAAAACGGAGATAATTCAATCACATAAAAATTAGTTAATTAACGAGGTAAATAAATGGCGAAAAAAAGTTTTTCATTGGAAAAAAGTCTCGAGCGGCTTGAGGAAATTTTACAGATTTTAGAATCAGGTGAAAAAGATATCGAAGAATCAATCAAACTGTTCGAAGAAGGAATGCGCCTATCGAGCGAATGCCAGGCGCATTTACAGGCACTGGAAAAGCGAGTGAAACTGTTGATCGAAAAGAGCGACGGCGAAATCTGCGAACAGGATTTTCCGGAATCGGGCGAAACTCCAGAAACTAACAACTTATTCGATTAGGGATGATATAGAATGAAAATCGGTTTACTTTTATCACCGAAAATAGAACTAAACGACCCAATAGTTCCGGCTATTATTAAATTATTGATTGAAAATAAGCAAACCGTAATCGTCGCCGATTGGCAAAGTAATAGTCTTGTTACCAATTTGAATGGTGTTGAAAGATGTAATCCGGAGCAACTGCCTGAGAAAATTGATGCACTTTTCAGCATTGGAGGCGACGGTACTTTCTTAAGTGCTTCGCATTTAATGGCAAAAAGTCGTAAACCAGTGCTTGGAATTCATCTGGGAGGATTGGGATTTTTAGCTGATGTATCTGTTGATAATTATCGCGAGCGTTTGATAGATTTTCTTAATGGTAAATATTCGGTTGAAGAGCGGCAAGGATTGACGGCTCGCACTTACTTCAAAGATTCCGTGCAGGAGAGTTTTGCCTTTAACGACTTTGTGATTGACAAAGGGCGGATCTCCACGATGATTAAGATTCGCACCTATATTAACGAAGAGTATCTGAACACCTATCGCGCCGATGGATTGATAATCGCGACTCCCACCGGTTCTACGGCATATTCTCTGTCTGCCGGTGGACCGATTATTTCACCGGAATTAAATGTGCTGGTAATTTGTCCGATTTGTCCGCATAGTCTATCAGTTCGGCCGGTGGTTATCTCGGCCGATCAGGTGGTGCGAATTGATTGTACCGATTTAAGCGACGACGTTTCGCTAATTAGTGATGGCCATAATAGAATTGCCCTCGGCGCGGCTCAAAAAATCGAGATTCATAAAGCTGAATTTCCGCTTCGAATTGTGCGCTTTAGCGGCGATTCCTTTTTTCATACTTTGCGCACCAAACTGAATTGGGGAAGAGACGTCAGAGGGAATTAGTTTATAATTAAAAAAGATAAAGTATAAGGAGAAATTCAATGGAAGTGAATGATACCAATGAAGTAAAACCTAAGCCAAAGAATATAGCGCTAGTTGCGCATGACCATAAAAAGAAAGACTTGTTAGAATGGGTAAAATTCAACGAAGGTACGCTGAAGCAACATAAATTGCATGCGACTGGAACCACTGGAAAACTACTCGAAAAGGAATTGAATGTCAAAATCCATAAACTCCAGAGCGGCCCGCTCGGCGGCGATCTGGAACTGGGCGCGGCCATCGCTCAACGCAAAATAGATGTACTGATCTTTTTTTGGGATCCGCTGGAAGCTCAACCCCATGACCCGGATATTAAAGCGCTTCTGCGAATTTCGGTTGTCTGGAATATTCCGGTAGCCTGCAATCGGGCGACCGCGGATTACATCATTTCGTCGCCGCTAATGAATTCGGTTTACCAGCCGACCTTACCCAATTATTCCGAATATTTAAATCGTTTGAAAAAATAATCAATTGGATTTAGTAACAATTTTCGACTCTTTGACAAAGATCATCAAAGCGCTGGCTACGATTGTCAATCCAAGCGATAGATAAAATGGTGCGAGAGCGCCGATTTTATCCCACAAGAATCCAGCAATCAGAGACGCCGGAAAAGCGCATAATCCGATTAACATTTGATAAGTGCCTAGACTGCTGGCGCGGAACTTTTCCGGAGCTAATTCAGAAACAATTGTACTCTGAACCGGCTCGAGTGCGCCCTTATGCAAACCGTAAATAACAAACATTAAAAATATCATAATCTTGGATTGGAAGAAAATAACGTCAAGACAGACCAATCCCCAGAGCAGAAATGACATTTGCATAACGGTTTTACGACCAATCCGGTCCGCCAACCGACCGAAAGGATAAGCTGTTAGTGATGCCGAAAGGGTATAAACCAAGTATAACACCGGCACAAACGCTTCTGGAAAACCGATCTGTTTGGCGCGTATTAGTAAAAATGAATAAGTGAAATTACCGATGGCAAAAATTCCGCTTAAGATCATAAATAAAACAAAATTACGGTCTAAATCGCGTAAAGTCATTCCTTTATAAATGACTTTCTCAGTATGACTGGGTTCTTTGATTTTAATTAAAATTAACAACACGGAAATAAGCGACGGAATTGCTGCCAGTATGAAAAGGGAGCGATATCCGATTTTTTTGAATAATGCTAAACAAATCAAAATACCGACCACGGCACCTAAATTATCAGCCATCCGCATCAATCCGAAATTTCTACCGCGATTGTCATTGGTTGAAACATCGGCGATAATAGCATCGCGCGGCGCACCTCTGATTTTTCCAGCGCGGTCCAGAATTCGAAACGGGATCAAATGTTGCCAGACTGTGGAAATGGCATAGCCGATTCTCGATGCGGCTCCCATCAAATAACCACTCCAAATAAAAACTTTTCGTTTACGGATACGATCTGACCAATAGCCGGACAATGCTTTGGCTAAAGAAACAACCGCTTCTCCCAATCCATCAACAAATCCCAACACCGCCATATTAGCCTTCAGAATCTCAGTAACGAATAATGGCCAAACCGGATAAATTATATCCGAGCCCATGTCATTCAGGAATGAAGCCCAGGTAAAAATTCTGACAGTTCTTTTATTTTCTTTATTATCAATAGGATTCTGGTTATTCTGCACTGTTTTTCTCCAATTGTAACTCGATAAACTTATTCTGAAACCATTAAATATACAAAAACTGTAAATAATTTAGGTAACTCTTTATACAAGTTTGTTAAAAATTTATTAAACTATGGTCGTATTTTTTCCGTAATAAGTAGTAAAATTGAAAATATAATATAGTTTTATATGGTCCATAAACAAAAAATAAAAAACATCATTTTCGAATATTGTGGGTTGGCGGTTGGTTCGGCTGTTATGGCTGGCAGTCTGGTTTTTTTCTTGATTCCAGCCAAAATTGCTCCCGGCGGAGTGAGCGGTTTATCAATTGTTTTACACTACTTGTTCAATTTACCGGTTGGTCTGGTGATGTTGGTTTTCAATATCCCTCTGTTTTTTTTAGGATTGAAAATACTGGGCAAGGAGTTTGGGCCACGAACTTTTTTCTCATTTGTGTTGGTTTCGATTTTTACCGATTTTTATGATAAAGTTTTGGGATTACAGGCGGCAACTGAGGATCCGTTATTGGCTTCAATTTTTGGCGGTATTCTCTTGGGAGTTGGACTGGGAGTCGTTTTTCGCTTTAAAGGGACAACCGGTGGCTCGGACATCGTCGGGCAAATTATCCATAAATACAGTAATGTTTCGGTCGGAACTGGGATATTGATCGCGGATTTTTTCGTTATTACTTTTGCCGGGATAACTTTCCGAGACGTCAACCTGGCTTTGTATGGTTTCATCAGTTTATATTTTTCCAGTAAAGTGCTGGACTTAATCCTGGATGGTATGGATTACGCCCGCTCTTTTTATATTATTAGTGAAAAACAGGATGAAATCATCAATTTGATTACTAAAGAGATGGACCGGGGTGGAACCGAACTTCTCGGGAAGGGGTTTTATACCCGTAAAACTCGCAATGTTCTTTATACGGTGGTGACTCGTCGGGAGGTTGCAACTTTGCGACAGGAAATTCTTAAGATTGACCCGAAAGCTTTCGTTATTATCGCAAATGTGCATGAAGTCATTGGTGAGGGTTTTCGCAAACGAATTTAATTTGATATAGGAGGCGTTATTTCAAAAGAAGTCATTGTAAATGTAACCGAACTGGATAATTTTGTCCGGCAGGTTTTAATTGCCCATGGCTTGAATGCCGAAGATGCCCGTATTACGGCGGAGGTATTAATTCGCGCCGATCGCCGCGGAATCGGCTCACACGGTGTGGCGCGTTTGAAAAGATATGTTGACGGTTTAGATAGCGGGGTCATTCGACCTAATCCGGATGTCAAAATAATTCGCGAGACGCCGGTTTCACTGGTTATTGATGGCGATGGCGGTATGGGGCAACCAATTGCTTATCGCGCGATGCAGAAATGTATCGAGAAAGCGCGCACTGCCTATATGTGTTTTGCGGCAATTCGGAATTCGAATCATTATGGGATTGCCGGTTATTACGTTTTAATGGCACTGGCGGAAGGAATGATGGGAGTTTCGTTAACAAATACCACGCCGTTGGTTGTGCCGACTTTTGGACGAAACGTTACGATCGGCACTAATCCGATTGCAATCGGATTTCCCGGTAAAAAGGAACGCCCGTTTTTGCTGGATATGGCGACTTCGACTGTGCCGCGTGGCAAATTGGAGGTTTATGCGCGCAAAGGTGAACCGATCCCCGATTGTTGGGCTTGTGATGAGGACGGCAAACCTTCTACCGACGCGGCGGCTTTACTCGATGATATGATTAACCGTCGGGTTGGTGGTTTATTGCCGCTGGGTGGCGGTACTGAACTGACCGGCGGACATAAAGGCTATGGTCTGAGCGCTGTAGTAGATATTTTATGCGGGGTTTTATCTGCGGGAATGGTTGGAACTGAAGTTGCTCGCTATTCCAATGCACCAGCCGGGGTATCCCACTTTATCGGCGCGATAAATCCGGACGCATTTGTAGGAACTGATTTAATTGGTGAAGGAATTGATAAATATATCCAAATGTTAAGAAATGCCGACAAAGCCGCCGGCCAGGAACGGATTTATGTTGCCGGTGAAAAGGAATTTCTCGCCGAAGAGAGGTATCGCGATTTTGTACCATTACAAGATAAAGTTTTTCAGACTTTAAATGATATTGGAACTAAAGTAGGTTTATCAATTACTGAACTAAAAAAGGAAAGGACAAAGTGTGAGTAAGCAAAACATTAATCTGGAAATGGCTCGTCTGTGTGCCAATACATTGCGTCTATTGGCGGTTGATGGTGTCCAAAAAGCTAACTCGGGGCATCCCGGAATGCCGATGGGAATGGCAGATGTCGCTACTATTTTGTGGAGCAAGTATCTTGAACACAATCCCGGTGATTCGCAATGGGTTAACCGCGATCGGTTTATCCTTTCAGCCGGACACGGTTCGATGCTATTGTACTCATTGTTACATCTGAGTGGGTATGATGTCACTCTGGAAGATTTGCAGCAATTTCGACAATGGGATTCGCGCACGCCGGGTCATCCCGAGTATAAATGTTTACCGGGCGTCGAAACGACTACCGGTCCGCTTGGTCAGGGTTTTGCCACCGGTGTCGGAATGGCAATCGCCGCCAAAATTACCGCAAGCCGCTTCAATACGGATCAATTTCAAATTTTCGGAACGCATAAAATCTATGGAATTGTCAGTGACGGCGATTTGATGGAGGGGCTTTCGCACGAAGCCGCTTCATTCGCCGGTCATCTGAAACTTGGCAATATTATTTACTTTTACGATGACAACCGGATAACTATCGAAGGCAAAACCGACTTGACTTTTTCAGAATCGGTTGCCAAAAGATTTGAAGCTTATGGTTGGGATATTATTCAGGCTGACGGTCACGATTATATCAGTATTGCTGAGGCGTTAGACGTAGCTTTGTCTAGGCCAGAACGCCCGAAACTCATTATTACTCGAACCCACATTGGTTGTGGCAGTCCGAATAAACGAGATACTGCCGAATGCCATGGCGCTCCATTGGGAGAAGAAGAAGTCAAAATCACCAAACGCAATCTCGGCTTTGATGAAAATGTCTCTTTCTACGTTCCGGAGGAAGTACGCACGGTTTACGCTGAACGGCGCGCTGAACTTGAGAAAAAATATGCTCAGTGGCAGATCGAATATCAAAAATGGCGCGAGGCTAATCCAGAACTGGCAAAAAAATATGATGAATCGCAGAATCAAGTCCTCAGTATTCAACAAGAAGAAGAAATTATCAAAGCCATTCCGTCAGATGCCCTGGCAACGCGGGCTCTCTCCGGTAAAATTATGCAGAAGATTGCCGAACTTTTGCCGAATTTTTATGGTGGCTCGGCTGACCTAGCACCTTCGACCAGTACCTATTTGAAAAATTTAGGCGATATTGCTCCGGATAATTTTTCCGGCCGCAACTTTCACTTTGGTGTCCGTGAACATGCGATGGGTGCTATTTTAAATGGTTTGGCGCTGTACGGTGGTTTGATTCCTTTTGGAGCGACTTTTTTGGTTTTTTCCGATTATATGCGCCCTCCTATTCGGTTGGCGGCAATGATGAAGTTGCGAGTTATTTATGTTTTTACCCACGACAGTATTTTTGTGGGAGAAGATGGACCGACTCATCAGCCGATCGAGCAGGTAGCATCTTTGCGTATTATTCCGAATATGACGGTAATTCGGCCGGCGGATGGGCTGGAAGTTGCTCAAGCCTGGATATCTGCTATCAATAATCTAGGGGGACCGACTGCCTTGATTTTGACTCGCCAAAAAGTACCAGTGTTGAATCGCCTCGCCAATTTTGATCGTCATTTGATTGATCGTGGCGGCTATATAATTTCTCCAGAACAGAATAATGCTTTAGACTTAGTCTTGGTAGCCAGCGGTTCGGAGGTGTCGGTTGCTATCGAAGCGCAGAAAATTCTTCAGGCTGAAGGACGTGCGACACGGGTCGTTTCGATGCCGTCTATCGAAAAATTCGTGCGGCAGAACGCAACCTATCGTGAATCCGTCATCCCGAAAGGTAAAGTGCCAGTGGTAGTTATCGAAGCTGGACGAAGCACCGGTTGGGGTGACCTAATCCGCAATCCATTGCTGACCATTACCATAGATCGCTTTGGAGCTTCCGCGCCCGCCAAAGTGTTAGCCGAAAAATTCGGTTTTACCGCCCAGCAGGTTGTTGATCGGATTAGAGACTGGCAAGTACTGACAAACATTATTGTATAATAGGGTTTTGAAGATCTCAATATTTGGGTTTTGGCAGATTTTGCATTAAAGTAATAATTATTTATGCATCAAAAATTATCTTCTCCATATTGGTAGAATCTAAAATTTTTAGTATTTTTGCAGGCTTTTAATTTATAGTGAAAGCGAAGGTTCGTAGTTTATGTCGAAAAAAGACAAAAGGGTTGGCAGTGATTCCAACCGCGCATTGAGCAAATATTTAGAGGAAATCGGGAAATTTGAACCTTTGTCGCCTGATAAGGAAATTGAACTTGCCCAACGTTTGCGTGCCGGTGATCGGGATGCACTCCGCGAATTGACTGAATCGAATTTACGGTTCGTTGTCAGTGTGGCTAAGGATTATCAGGGACAGGGTTTGCCTTTGACCGATTTAATCAATGAGGGTAATTTAGGGCTGATTAAAGCCGCCGAGCGTTTCGATGAAACCCGCGGTTTTAAGTTCATTTCTTACGCCGTATGGTGGATTCGACAGTCAATTCTGCAAGCTTTAGCTGAACACTCGCGGATCGTACGCCTGCCGCTTAATCGCGTCGGCACAATCAGCAAAATCACCAAAGAGGCTGAAATTCTGGAACAGCAGTATGAACGAGCACCGATGCAGGATGAAATTGCCTCCGGTTTAGCAATGGAATCCGAAGAAGTCTCCGACGCTATCCGCATATCACGTAAACATCAGTCGCTAAATGATCCGTTCCGGGACGGCGAGTCCAACGCTCTTATTGACGTTATTGAAGACGATATGCAATTGCCACCCGATCATCCGTTGATGGATGAGTCGCTGAAACAGGAAATCCGAGCGGCTTTGAACACGCTGAAAAAGCGTGAACGCGAAGTGATAAAGATGTATTTCGGAATAGATCGCGAATATGCTTTAACTCTTAATGAAATTGGCGAAGAATTCAATCTGACGCGGGAGAGAGTCCGTCAGATCAAGGAAAATGCTATTCGCCGTTTAAGTCATAAATCACGAAGTAAGAACTTAAAAGCTTACCTCGGCTAAACAGTAGAAAGGATACTGATTGCATGGTTGAAGTTACCGTGTACGACAATGAACCACTGGAAAGAGCTTTAAGACGCTTTAAGAAAAAGTTCGAAAAAGCTGGTATTTTGAATGATGTCAAGAAACGGACATACTACGAAAAACCGAGTGTCGAAAAAAGAATGCGTCGGGCAAAAGCCATCAAACGTCTACACCGTACCAATGCCCAAAAAACGGCAATAATGTAAAATTACCGGGCGTTATTACGTAATATATTTTTTGGTTATTACCTCAAAAGTTTTAACATTTTTTCGTTGGAATTTGGCGGTAGTCGAGTGATTTAGGTCAGCAAAATTAATCCGAATTTTGTTGGCTATCTCTTACTTGAGAATATTTTATAAATAATTAGACAGACTACTTCCCAGGTCGGTAATATATCTATATTTTAGGTTTTCTAAGCTATTACTGACCGAGGAAATTTATCGTAGGCAGTTCAATCGAAGTTGAATGAGATACACAGGTATAATGCTTTTCGCTTCTCGCTAAATTGTAAAATATTTTGAGAAATCAATATGCGATTAGATTGGCTTTTTTTAGCATTAGGAGAAATTTTCCAACTCGTTCTGCAACTGGTTGGATTTGCGCACCGAACTGACTTTCAAGTTCTTCACAGATAATCCCGGCGCTTTTATAGCCGTCGAATTTTATCCAGCAAGCCGAACCAATTTCATCCAGTTTCAATTTATAAAAATTATCGCGTTGATTGCGCTGGAGTAACTTAATCAAAAATGGATTATTGAATTTAGGTTTGAGTAATACGATTCTGCCATCAGCCTGACATTCGCTATTAACTAAAGGGCGAGGCACGATCTCGTACAAGTTCAATACCTCGCCCTTTTTATTTTTCATCAAATAACTTCCTTGTGATTACATAACGGCTGATGGTGGCGCCGGCTCATCGGCTTTGCCTGCATTTTTCAATGGAATGCTGACTAAAATCCAACCAATTAAACCGAAAATTAATAAACTGACTTCGAATCGGAACGGAAGAAAATTAAAAATGCTCGGTAACCACTTGTCGTATCCGACTTTCAGAATAGCGAGTAATGCTACTAATAAACCTACTAAAGCTTCACCAGCGATCAATCCAGCGGCTAACAAGACTCCCGTATTTTCCACGCGTGATTTTTGGGCATCATTACAGCGACGTTTGGCGACATAGTGGTCAAGTAACCCCCTTATTAAACCGCCGACGAAAATGGCGAAAGTCGTTTCCAATCCCAAATACATACCGACACAGACCAACATCGGGCTTTTAACCTGCATTAAAATGAATCCCAGTCCCAACAAAATTCCGACGATTATCAATGGCCATGCCATCTCACCGCTGACGATACCTTGTGATAACATTGCCATTAAACTGGCTTGCGGTGCGGCAAGGTTAGTGCCGCCCAGACCAGTCCCGCCCATATTGATGTCGCCCTGATGGAGAATTATAAGCGGAATGAACATAACTACGGCAGAAAGAGCTACACCAATTAAATCGCCGACTTGCATCTTCCAAGGTGTGCCGCCGAGAATGTGACCAACTTTTAAGTCTTGTAACATTTCACCAGCTACTGCAGCAGAAACACAGACTACACCTGCAACGCCAAGCACGGCCGCTACTCCGGGCGTGCCTTTCATACCGAGAGCAACCATCAAAAGAGCGGCTACAATAAGAGTTGAAAGCGTCAGTCCACTAATTGGATTATTACTGGAACCAATAATACCAACCAGATAACCAGAAACTGCCGCAAAAAAGAAACCGGCGATGATCATTACGACCGTTGCCACTAATGCGGCTATGACATTTTTCGCAAAAAATAAATAAATAAAGAAAGTTCCCACCGCCGCCAGAGAAATACCGAACATAACAGTCGTGAATTTTAAATCCTGCTCGGTGCGTTCGTTGACTTGAACCCCCTGAGCGGCTTTTTTAACATCGCTGATACTGCGGGAAAGTCCATTGATTAGGCTTTTACGCATTTTAAAAAGGGTGTAGATTGCGCTCATTAACATACCACCGACGGCTATTGGTCGCACCAAATTACGCCAGACCTGAGATGAAAGTGCCATCCAGGTGTCAGTGGTAACTGCAGTCGTATCCGGCAATATGGAAGGCGCAATAAAGTAAGTCAAAATCGGTACAAATAATCCCCACGCCAGCAAACCGCCACTGAAATTGAGCGAAGCTAATTTCGGACCAATAATGTAGCCGACTCCGATATAAGCCGGACTGACGCGCGGCGCGGTTAGAACCATCCCGCTCTGGCCGGTTGCCGAACCACTGCTACCAAGTTGAATGATGGCTTTTTTGAAGGTGATGAACCAATCCTTGAGATCGGTGAAGACTTTTAATGAAATCAAAGCCTGAATCCCAGCGCCTAATCCCATTGCGCCAAACAGAAACTTAGCTCCAGTACCACCTTTCTGACCGGCTTTGTGAATTTCAGCCGCGGCAACCGACTCCGGAAATGGCAGTTCCACATCTTCAACCATTACCCGCCGAAGGAGTGCAACGAACAGTACACCGAGAACACCGCCGACCAGCATAATGGAGCTGGCAATCAGATAATTCGGTAAAGTGGCAAAATCCGTCCAGATTCCAGCGATATAAAATGCCGGAATCGTGAAAATTGCACCAGCGGCGACCGATTCACCTATCGAGCCGACCGTCCGAGCAAAATTTTCCTCGAGAATCGTGCCTTTCATCATACGCAAAATCGCCATACCAATAACGGCGGCGGGATAAGTAGCGGCAATCGTCATTCCGGCTTTTAAGCCGAGATAGGCGTTCGCCGCGCCCAGAACGACTGCCATAATCAAACCGATAATCAATGACCGGATAGTGAATTCTTTCATATCCGTATTAGCCGGTACGAACGGCTTAAACTTATGCTCAGTCAATTGTGCCTCCTGTGTTTAAAATGTTTATTATTCATATTAGAAAAATTTGGATAAAAGTAAAAAAAGCAAGAGTAATAATCAAGGAAAGTTTTATGAACATCATTCATAATTATTAAAACTCCAAAGCGAGTATAGTAATCTGCAGTCATTGCTTGTGATTAAGTCGTACGTTAATTGTACGATTAGAAAAACTTGAATTAAACCGCTGTGGGGCTTCCTTCGAGTTTGAATCTAAGTATTTTTCTGACTAAATCTGTAAAAAGCCTTCAAAATTTGACTTTATTCAAGTTTTGCCTTTTACCGATGAATAAATTTAATAGATAAAAATTTCTCTCATTGTTAATCCGTTACTGTATCTTAAATTTTTTATTACAATGAAAAATGAATTTCCAACTCTGGATTTTGAAAATAATCTCTGGGAGCAGGGAATAAGCCATATAGCCGGTGTGGATGAAGCCGGGCGCGGACCATTAGCTGGACCGGTAGTTGCCGCCGCAGTAGTTTTTGATAAAAGCAGTGAAATTATTAGTGGAATCCAAGATTCCAAGCAAATTTCTCCACGAAAACGAGAAAGATTGTTCGATGAAATAATGAGTCAAGCAAAGGCGATTGGCATCGGTTTAGTTGAATCGGAAGAGATTGATCGTATAAATATCCTGAGAGCGACGCACAAAGCTATGCGTATGGCGATTGGCCGCTTAAAGATCAACGTTCAGCATATTCTGGTTGATGGCAAACCTTTGCCAGATAAAATATATCCGCAGACGGCGATTATCGGCGGCGATCGTAAGTGTTATTCAATTGCGGCGGCTTCGATTATTGCCAAAGTTTACCGCGATCGCCTGATGCAACAGTACGATTCTGTCTTTCCGGGTTATGGTTTTGCCGAACATAAAGGTTACGGAACTAAGAAACATCTTGAATCTATCGTGAAGTTGAAACCTTGTCCAATACATCGTATATCCTTTCGCGGGGTTACAGAATATATTGTGGATATAAACAAGTCGGCGAATACCCGCTGGCTCGGGAAATATGGTGAGGATTTAGCGACGCTTTATCTATTTCGGCACGGCTATCAAATAATTCAACGTAATTTCCATCTTGGCGCTTATGGCGAAATTGATATAATCGCACAGAAGGATAATAATCTATGTTTTGTGGAAGTTAAAACACAGCGTCATACAAAATTTGGACCGCCTGAAGGCTGGGTAGATGAGCGAAAAATGCGCCAAATTGGACGGATCGCCTCTGGCTATTTATCCCAGAATCCAGTCGAAAATGTTGATTGTCGGTTCGATGTCGTAACTGTCAATCTAAACGGTAGCGAGGTTCAAATTGAACATTTACCGGATGCTTTTCGCCTATAAATAGCGCCTTTATTATTTTTGTAATGGGGATGTTTGGAATCGTATATTTACGGTATAGATCAAGATCGTTATGTTATTAATGGAAAGAATGGGGTGAAATTATGGAAGTAACATTAACAGTAATATTAATCGGAGTTATAATTTTTTGTGCTCATTTATTTTCAGCAATTTATAGCCGAACGAAAATTCCGGATGTTCTGTTTCTTTTTCTAATTGGTTTATTGATTGGACCGATACTCGGTTTAGTGCAACCAGCCCATTTCGGAGCGGTCGGACGAGTGTTTACCACAATCACACTGATTATGATTCTGTTTGAAAGCGGTATTGGTATTAGCCTGAGAGGTATCCGAAAGTCGCTCAAAGGTTTATTAAGTCTTACAATTCTGAACTTTATTGTTTCTGTTATCGTTGTCGGTGGACTGGTTTTCCTATTTACAAGACTCGGTTTGATTCAATCGCTGATGGTTGGCGCAATTTTGGGTGGAACTTCTTCGGCAATCGTGATTCCGATTATTGATCAATTAGACATGCTGGAGGATTCCAAGCGAATCCTAATTTTTGAATCAATCATCAATGATGTGTTGTGTATTGTATTTACTTTTAGCCTGCTCCAGGCTTACAATTTAGGCGAGATCAAAATCGGTTTAATGACACTGAAAATAATTGCCACTTTTATCATAGCCGCCGCATTTGGCGTGCTCGGAGCGTTAGCCTGGTCAGCGATTCTTAATCGAATTAGAAATTTGGAAAACTCAACTTTTACGACGTTAGCCTTTATTTTTATTGTTTACGGAATTGTCGAATTGCTTGGTTTTAGCGGAGCCATTGCGGCACTGGTGTTCGGTTTTACAATTAGCAACGTTTCTAAAATTAAATTTTCAATGTTCCGCTACAGTAATCGTTTGGAAACCACAGAACTCGACAGTCGTGAGCGTGGTTTCTTCTCCGAAATATCATTTCTACTCAAGACTTTTTTCTTCATCTATATTGGTATTTCGATACAATTATCCGGCATTGGTCTTTTGGTGTTTGGATTATTATTAACGATTGCCATTTATGCTATACGAATTCCTGTAGTCAGTTTAACAATTCCGAGAGGCACCCCAATTAAAGATGCCACCTTGTTTTCTGTAATCATTCCGAAAGGATTGGCGGCGGCGGTACTAGCTTCAGTACCGTTACAACAGGGTGTGGTTGGTGGAGAGGTGATTCAGAACCTGACCTATGCAGTTGTATTGCTTAGTATCATTATGACTTCAGTTTTGATATTTTTAGTTGATAAAACCAAACTGGCTGAAGTATACCAAGCTTTGCTGGGCAAATTCAACAAGTCAATGTCAGCAAACGCGCACTAATTTTAGGTAGAAAACGCAATATCTTAAAGACAGCTTGACCTATTAGTTATTTTTTGGACTAATTTTTTATATTGATCTTATCTTAAAGTATCTAACTATCGATTGAGTTTAAATCGAATCTAAGATTAAATTTTGACCTTTCGTCGAGGTGCTTATTTAATTTAAATAGTTAGAACGTTATCGGATAAATCGGACGAATGTCGATCGGTAGATGCTCCAATTTCTTGACAGTTTCGGTGATTAGCGGAGTTGCAATACGATATTTTTCGATAATGGCTTTGGCGCCTTCGTAATCGCCTTTGGCTTCGATTAAAAGTAATTCCGCCGCAAGGTCTTTAATTGCGGTTTCGAGTTTAGCAGGGGCGATAGTCAGCTTGCCTTCTGCATCGGTCAAGAATGCACCTTTATCAATAAAGTAATTGAATTGGATTGCTACGCCACCGCCATGAGCTTCATTGATGCCGAACCGTATTGAACGAAACATTCCGCCGAGATAAGTTGCCAGAGCCGTGTATTTTGAGTCTTGAGCGAAAACGCCTTTATCAATTAAGTACAAGTAGGAAAAAATGCCCAGCACATCGGCTTTGCATTCCTCAATAGTGGAGTAACATTCTTTTAATTCATTGCGCACGGTGGTTTCACTACCGTCGGGATTTTTCAAGATTCCCGGTCCGAGACCATGGCAGACTTCGTGCATAAGCACGTGCGTAAAATAGGCGTCGAATGAGACGTTTTTAAGTGGTTCGGACGCTAAAATTTCATTGACAATCGGAATCCAGCATTTTTCGTATTTGGCTTCGGCTACATTTTTCAACATTACTTTCTTGGAGCCTTTGGCGGAATGCACCCGCTCGTCGTTTGGCAAATTAAAAGCCGTTGTTTGAACTCCAGCTTTGGTGTCACCAGCTGAAAAAATTTCCTGTACGACTTTAATCGGTGAAACTTTACCGCGACTGTAATTGCGATATTCTTTGGCGAGTGGCAGGTTGGCTTCGATTTCATCGAGATATTTGGTTACTTTGGCTAATTTTTCGCTTTCGGCGTGGTCAACCATACAAATGAAGGCTTCGTAAGCGGCTTTGTAATTGAAAAGATTATCCTCGTACACTTCATACGGTCCGATGACGATTTCCAGGTCGCCGGCCAGGTCCATCCAATCCATATCGCTCTGGAAATAATCATCGGTTTTAAGATCATTTGCCCGTTGGTTGAGATACTTCTTTAAAGTCGGGTCTTGAGTGATTTCGGCGGCTTCTATCAACAAATTAGAAATTGCATTGATATATGGTTCATATTCTTGATGATAAGGAATGGCGACCAGTTGACCTTTTTGGCGCTTGATGATGGTAAATTCACTTTCAAAAGCCTTTTTCTGTTCAGGATGTTCGGCGATGAATTTCTCGAATTCCTCCCTGGTCATATCTTCCGGATAAAAACCGGCGCCGAGCGGTTTTTCCTTTTTGCCGATAAACGGCTTATTGTGATCGATTCGGTTCCAAGGCCCAAACATAATCGTGAATAATTCAAGATAAGGCAAATCGTTCTCATCGGTCGAAGTCTGTAATTTGGCCAGGATTTCCGGATTTTCGGGATTGACCTGGATGAGAAACAACTGGTCAATGATGTGTCCGGCTTCGACTAGGCGCACCAGAACTTGCCGATCGGCAACCGAGAGTGAGGATAGGTCACATTTCAGTTCCACAGGCGCAAGTTTATTAAGTTCAGCTTTTACATAAGCCAGATCGGCTTTGCTATTATCCACTTTATCACCACACGTTACATTGTTTAAAGTCATAAAAATTCCCAGCCAGATCAGGTTGATAATTGCCCATATTGGGATTGATTTCTTAATAGATTGAAACATTTTTCCTCCATTTTGTATTATTTCATGTTCAATAAAATAAATTACAGCGATTTTTCCACCCAAACCTGGACGAGATTCACTAAAGTTGCAATAGTCTTTTCCATATCTTGCACGGAAATCCATTCCTGTTTGCTATGAAAATTATGACCGCCGGTAAAAATATTGGGAGTCGGAAGACCCATAAAACAGAGCTTGGCGCCGTCAGTGCCACCTCGGATAATCTGAGTTTTGGGCTGAATTCCGGCACGTCGGGTAGCTTCTAGAGCATATTCGATGACTTTGGGATTCTCGACTAGTTTTACATACATATTTTTATAGGATTCTTTGACTTCCAGTTCAACACGTGCCCGTGGAAATTGGGAGGCAACTTGATCGCGAATTTCGTTCAAACGGACGGTTTTGGCGCGAATGCCATCGGAATCGAAGTCGCGTAGTAAAACGCGTAGGGTGACTTTTTCAACGCCGCCTTCAATGACATAAGGATGGAGGTAACCTTCGCGTTTCTCGGTAGTTGCCGGACTCGGTTCACGATCAATTAATCTAACAATTTCAGCCGCAATCGGAATGGCATTGACCATTTTGCCTTTGGCATAACCGGGATGAACATTGATGCCGTGAACCGTGAAAATTCCGGCGCTGGCGTTGAAGGTTTCAATTTCGATTTCTCCGACTGTTTCACCGTCAACGGTATAAGCAAAGTCCGCCCCGAATTTCTTAACATCGAAATGGTCAGTACCGGCACCAACCTCTTCATCAGGCGTGAAGGCAATCCGCAAAGTGCCGTGTTTGATGTCTGGATGCTTTTGCAAGTAAGACAAAAAAGACATTATTTCGGCAATCCCGGCTTTATCATCGGCGCCCAATAGAGTTGTACCATCGGAAGTGACAATGTCCTCGCCGATTTTTTCGGCTAAGATAGGGTTCTCGGATTGACGAATGATGACGTTAGGATCACCTGGTAATTTAATATCTCCACCTCGATAATTTTGATGAATAATCGGTTTAACGTCCTTACCGCTGACTTCCGGTGAAGTATCGAGATGAGCGATCAGCCCAATAACGGGAATCCTGGCGGCTTCAGTCGGCGCTAAATTGGAAGGCAAAGTTGCCATAACGATTCCGAATTCATCCATAGCGGCATCTTTTAATCCGAGGTCAATCAACTCTTTCACTAAAATTTTAGCTAAATCGAGTTGTTTTGCCGTACTCGGGTAGCGGTCAGTGACATCTTCCTGGGATTGGGTGTCGATTTTCACGTAACGAAAAAAGTGTTCGAGTATCTCTTTATCCATGAATTATTCCTTTCTGTCTCCTAATTTCACTGGCTATAAAATAGTAATTATTGATAACAATTTGTATATTAAAAAGTGCTTTTGGAAAGAAATTCTGTTGATGAGAAACAAATGTGTTTTATCAATACTTCACAACATTATATAAAAACAAAAACTCCTACATCCGTAATGAAACCACCAATCGTGAGCCTGTGATTCCCTTAAAAAGGAATTTATAATATGAACCATAATCGTAATCATAACCAAAATACCGACAATAACATCGGACTGGCTTTTGGTTTGAATCTCGGATTTGCGATTTTTGAATTGTTTGGTGGACTGTGGGTGAATAGTATCGCGGTAATTTCCGACGCGTTGCATGATTTTGGCGATAGCCTGTCACTAGGCGTTGCCTGGTACTTCAAGCGCCTTTCGCGCCGCCAGAAGGATAATCGTTTCACTTACGGTTATCAACGTTATGCTCTTTTAGGAGCGATTATTACTATGATAGTTCTGGTGGTCGGCTCGGTGATAATTTTATGGGAGGCTTTTCCACGCCTTTTGCATCCCACCATACCTAATTCGACCGGTATGTTCGTTTTTGCCATAGTTGGAATAGTTGTCAACGGATTTGCTGTTCTACGTCTAAAAGGCTATTCGTCGTTGACTGAGAAAGCGATTACCTGGCATTTGATGGAAGATGTGTTAGGCTGGATTGCGGTTTTAATCGTGAGTGTCATATTGAAATTTACCGATTGGTATTTTCTGGATCCGCTCATTTCGATTCTCATTACAATTTTTATTCTGTATAAAGTAATTGGCAATTTTCGAGCGACTATGGCTGTTTTTCTGCAATCGGCGCCAGCCAATATTGATAATGATAAAATTGTTGCGCATCTCTCACAGTTAGAGAAAGTCAAATCTGCTCATCATACTCATATCTGGTCGCTGGACGGCGAACATCACGTCTTGACGACGCATATTGTAGTCGAGGCAGATACCAGTAAAGACGAAGTGCTTATGATTAAAAATCGCATCAAGGAACTGGCTGAAAAATATAATTTTGAGCATCTTACTGTCGAGATAGAATACGAAGGTGAAGATTGTTCAATGAACTGTGACTGAGTGATAATATAATTGACTATTACTGACAAGCTAGAAGCATTTGCTTAATTTGCTGTTTGTAAATTTCGCGCATTTTCAGAAAAAATAAGTGGTAGTCCGGCAATTTAAAATCCTGAAAAGCCCAGTCGTAAGGCTGGTAGTGACCTTTGACATAATGTAAAGTCAAGTCAGCATAGATACCTTGCCCGAGATAAATTTTGTGAATTCCATACTTAGCTGAAGCCAATACGACTTTATCGTAATCAACATAACCAATGTCTAAGTTGACCTTACGGAGTCCATCGAGGCGCAAATCGTCTTCGATAGAGTTGGTGTGAATTTTGGCAGATGCCAGGAAATCGGGACTAAATAATTTACTAAATGAAACGAACCGACGAAAAATCGGACTACCCATTTCTGATGTGTAATAGTCCGTAAGATTGAAGGGGAAATCAGCGCTGACTAAATCGGCGGTGTCAAAAATATTTTCGGCTCGGCGGAGCGCTTCAGCCAGGAAGTTTTTATCGGAAAAAAGGGCGCCGATGAAATACTTGACTGGTTTAGCAGGCATTGGCTTCATTTATAAGTTAATCTATTATCAATTCTGAAATTTTCAAATCAGGGAGTTATTCCTAAAACACTCCAGAAACGATAAAGCAATTGCCAATTAAAGAAAAATTCGTAAAATTCCAATCAGTTTTTTGAATTTTATTATTTTAAACTTAACCAACTTTATATGGCAAAAAAAACATCTGTCTTTAAAATTGTTCTTTTCTTAATCTGCGTTGTAATTATCCTAATTTATGGATTTAACCGGCTTAAGGATCGTTTACCACGCAAATTAATTAATGTCATTGCTCCGACTAAAATTACCGTAATGACGTATGACATTAACCACGGTATGGGAAATGATAATGTCTATAATCTATCGCGCATTTCCAAGGTCATCAAAAATGAATCGCCGCATATAGTCATCCTCAATGAGGTGGATTACAAAACCAGACGTGGTTTAAATGATGAACAAGCCCGACGAATCGCCGCTGAGCTCGGAATGGAGTTCACCTTTTCTCGCAATTATCCCGTTGATGGCGGCTGGACCGGCAATGCTATTTTATCAAAATTTCCGATTGAATTTGCTGAAAATAAAATTTACAAACAGGATTATGGCCATAATACCAAAAGTCTTCTTCATATCATTGTTAATATCGGAAATATTAAGGTTCACGTATATGGAACGCAGTTAAGTAGTGATTCGATTGCCAGCTCGAATCAGGTCAAAGAACTGCTGAACTTTGTTTTTGAATGGGGAAACGATAGTCCGGTCATAATTGGTGGTAATTTTGAAATGACGCCGGACTATAAGCGTATTTACGAAATGGCTTATTACTTCACGGATGTCGGGGCATATTTCCAAACGGAGGCATTTACCTATCCGGCTTCGGAACCTTACAAGCGCCTGGATTATCTTTTTTCGAATAAACTGGCGATACCGTTAAAGGTAAAAGTGTCGGACAATGAAATTACGCGGGTGGCTTCCGATCATTTGCCGGTGGTGGCGCATTTTAAAATCATTTACTAATAATTAACAAGGCATTTTCCTTTTATTCGAAATGGCATAATCGGGCGAATTTATAACCTAAAAAATTGTAGAATTAATTAAAATATTAAGAGAATCTGAATAACATAACGGAAATATGAAAAGCGGCATTTTATATCTGGTGGCTACACCGATTGGCAATTTGGCTGATATCACTTTTCGAGCGATCGAGACTCTGCGGGAAGTTGATTTAATTGCGGCTGAAGATACTCGCCACGCCGCTATCTTATTGCATCATTATGAGATTCGGAAACCGGTAGTCAGCTATTATGAAGAAAATGAAAAACGCCGCAGTCAGGAATTACTCGATAAATTAAGCGCCGGTCAAAATATTGCGTTGATCACTGATGCCGGAACGCCTCTATTGAGCGATCCGGGTTTTCAACTGGTAAGAAGAGCAATAGAAAACGACATCCGGATTGTTCCGATCCCGGGAGCGTCGTCAATACTAACGGCTTTGATGGCGTCCGGCTTACCCACCGATCGGTTTACATTTGAGGGTTTTTTACCACGTAAAAAAGGGCGGTTGACGCGCTTAAACGAGTTGGCAAATGAACCACGTACAATGGTATTTTTTGAGAGTCCCCATCGTGTTCTGGAAACGCTTCAGGATTTTCTGGAAAAATTCGGTGACCGACCGGCGGTCTGTGCTCGTGAGATGACCAAAGTTTACGAGGAATTTCGTCGCGACCGCCTGAGCAATCTAATAAAACATTTCGAAAATCATCCGGCGAAAGGCGAATTTGTAATTATTGTTGAGGGCATCAAACGTAAATCTAAAAACCACTCCGGTTCGCAACCACAAACCCATTGAAATTATGACGCAGAATGTTTCACAACCTCAACCGTTAGTGAAGTCTCAAGTGGCTCTGGTAAGATGTGACAGTTATGAACCAGCGAGGGTGGCGGCAGCTATTCGTCGTGGGATAGATTTGCTGGGTGGTATCGAAAAATTTGCCCAGTCCGGCGAAAGAATTGTGCTCAAACCGAATCTGCTCAGTGCTCATCCTCCGGAGGAAAATGTCACGACTCATCCCACCGTTATTAAAGCGATAGCCGAGATTATGTTAGAAAACGGAGTAAAGGTTTTTATTGGTGATTCGGCGACGCGGGGACACTTGGCGAAAATTTTACGGGAAAGCGGGATGCAAACCGTTATTGACGAATTAAATTTGCCAATTGCCGATTTTGAAAATGGCAAGCAGGTTTATTCGCCTGACAGCGTGCGTAATAAAAAATTTACTATTGCTCGCGGAGTGTGGGAATCCGATGGAATATTTAATGTTCCCAAACTAAAGACTCATCATTTGACTCGTATTACGGCGGCTATCAAAAACCTCTTCGGCTGTGTTCCGGGTTTTCTCAAACCGGCTCTGCATGTGGCGTTACCAGCGGTGGATGATTTCTGCCGAATGCTGGTTGATTTGAGCATTTTTCTGAAACCGCGTCTTACGATTTTGGATGCTATTGAGGCAATGGAAGGCAATGGACCGAGTAGCGGAAATGCGTATCCACTTAAACTGCTGGCGTTTTCGAGTGATTTGGTGGCAATTGATTCGGTAGTGTGCCGGATGATGGCAATTAAACCTGAATACGTCCGAACCAATTATTGGGGTGCTCAAGCCGGGTTGGGCAAGATCAATCTGGAAGAAATTGAAATTCTCGGTGATGGTCTGGATACTTTCTCAGCTCCGGATTTTAAGGTTCAACGTCAACCGGATTTGCGCTTTAATCAAGCCTGGCAATATCGCCACTTGAAGGGGTTAGTGACCAACCGACCAGTGATAGATGCCCAAAAATGTAAAAAGTGTGGTGATTGTATTGATCAATGTCCGCAACAACCTAAAGCCTTGTCCTGGAATGGAAAAATGAAAACGCAACCGCCCCAATTTGATTATAAATTGTGCATTCGCTGTTTTTGCTGTCAGGAAGTTTGTCCGCATAAAGCCATTGACAGTTATACACCGCTTTTACGACGAATTGTGGATAAAGTATATACAAATATTTATGGAGCTTGAATAATGATCTGGTTTTATTTTTGTGTGGCAGTTCTGCTGGTTCTATCTGGGACTATTATTTTCTTTAAAGCCGCCTGGTTCAAATCCCTGCTTCAATTCGTAATCCAGAAAGACCTATTATTGATTCCGGGTGTTTTTGAGATTGCTATCGGTCTCGGAACGCTTTATTTCAGGGACTTGACTCATATGACCTGGTTTGTATATCTAGCTGGCTTGCTTATGTTTCTGGATGGTATTCTATCGGTGTTAATGTCAAGACGTTTGCGTGAAATGTATGAATGGTTTATCAACATTGAAGATCGCAAAATGCGTTCGTATGCCATTTTCCTATTTTTAGTGGCGCTTGGCTATTTTTTAGCGGCGATTAGATGATGAGTAAAATTTGAGTAAGAAATCAATTTCCATCATTGCGGCGATTGTAATTCTGGTAGTTCTGCTACTCGTCAATTGGAAAAATCATCAGACCCGACTCGCTCCGACCTCTGATAATGGTGAATGGTTTTTTTTACAAAAATCGGATTTGCGTAAAAGCCCGCATCATACTAAACATGCCCGGATTTTCGGAAAATATGTGCGCGGGTACAATTACTATATTCTGAAAGGTATTGATAAAGTCCAGGCGCATGCACCTGATGGGGGAGAATATTTTACTACTTTAAAATCTCGACAGCTTGAATCACCAATCGGCTATGAGCTAAAAATTTTCGGTAAGTCGCTGATTGGGCCGCCTCGTCGGAGCAGTTATAGTAGCGGCGCTACTTACGGAGCTTTTATCGAGGCGATGAATATTATGTATGGGAAAGGTGGACATGATAGCCTTGATTTTGAACATTATGAGGCTCTCCGTATGCAAGAAATAGGCGGCGGCAAAAGAAGAGAAGGCGTCAAATTTTGGGGTTATTGGAACTCGCACGGTTTCGGTAATCATTTTGCGCTGGTTCAATATAGCGGTATTGGAAAAGCAGTTGAACCTCGGAGTGCCAGACCAGGCGATTTCGTCAATATTATTTGGAAAAAAGACGGTGCAACATCAGCCATTTTTCTCGGATGGTTCAAGGATAAAGACGAGAAGGAAAAGATCGTCTATTGGTCAAGTCAAAAGGAAACCAACGGCTTCGGCGATCAAATAATGCCGGTTGACAATATCAAGCACCTTAAATTCGTACGAGTGACCAATCCGGAAAAATTATTTGATTTTAATATTGATATGCCGGTCAATTTCAAAGTGGCGGGTGATAAAGTCGTATTTTGATGGAGAAATTGTTTTAATATTTTGAATAAAAAAGCCCGGTAGATCGCCGGGCTTTTACTTTTATGATATAATTGAATTTTTAATAATACAGATTACTGCGATTATCAACGATTTTGGCGTTGGCTTTTAAATCATTGATCCATGCCGTGTAAAATGCCGACTTTTTATTGTTTAAAATTCGCATCCGGGTGGCTTCTTTTTCCTGGACGATAATTTCCGGAGTAACGTCCTGACGGGAATGGAGTTTGATGATTACCAGATTACGATTAGCGACCAACACCGGTTTAGATATTTGCCCGGGCTGTAAAGCTAATAACGTACCGGTAATAGCATTGGACTGCTGGACGTTTTTCAGTGGTGCATTGACGGGATGATCGGTATAGGAATCGAGCAGGCACTGAGGATATTTGGCGATGGCATTGTCAAATTTATTATCCTGAGTTACTAAAGCATAAATTTCTTCGCTGATAGATTTTAATTTCTCGATTCTTTTTTCCGAGGTTAGGATATTTTTAATTTGATTTTCAACCTCTGACAAAGGACGATAGTGTTCTTTATTGATTTCTTTAAGGCACATAACCGTGATGCCCATTTCATGAGTCAGGACTTCCGATACAGTGCCGACTGGTATATTGGAATAAGCCCATCTGATGGCGGCGGGAAAAGGACCGAAGTAATTTATATATTTGGCATCCTTGTTAAATGGTCCAGTATTCCGAACAACTAATTTATGTGAATCAGCCGCGGCTTGGAAACCGTATTCATTGGCATCGAAGGCAAATAGATTAGCCTGGGCGCGAATATTCTCTAAGGTTTCCGGGCTAGTTTTGATTTTGATTAAAATATGACGGGCTTTGACTTCTGGTCGGCCGTTCTCGACTCTTTTATCTTCGACTTTAATCAAATGAACTCCGAAAGATGTGATAACTGGCTGGGATACTTCACCTTTACGTAAAGCAAAAGCGGCTTGCTCGAATTCGGGTACCATCTGACCTTTGCCGAACCAACCCAGATCGCCACCGTTGGCAACACCGCTCGGGTCTTCGGTGAATTCTGAAGCCAAAGTAGCAAAATCTTCGCCGTTAGCCAAGCGTTCCCGAATAGATTCGATTGTCTGTAAAGCGGAGAAAGTATCCGCCGGAGTGGGCTTGGTCTCAAAGACTACAAAATCCAAAGAGCGAGTTTCTGGAACGTAAAAATTCTTGCGGTTGGCATCATAATATTTTTTTATTTCTGATTTATCAATTGCAAAAGTATCCCGAGCGACCAAAGTGTAAGGTATTACCAGCGCTTCGAAATTGGCTTTAGTCTGATTTAACACGATTTCTTCAATGACTTCGGCATCTGAAACCATCGCTAAACTTTCGATCAAATACTGCATTTTTTCGAAAGGCAAGTAAATACGAACATATTCCTCAACAGCTAACCATTCATTGCCCTGCGGGTTGTTAAGAGCATTTAGATATTTCTGGTAATCGAATTGGCCATTAGTTTGAAACGCTTCATTTTGTATCAAAAACTGAGGTGGATTATTAACCAGAACTTCATAAATCTCATTATCGGTCGCGTAGAGTTTGTAGCGATCGATCTGTTTATTAATCAACGTCTCGTTGACGTATGAATTCCAGATATAATCGGAGATCTGTTCAATATCGGATTCTGTCAATTCTTGATTTTGGTCACGGTAATTATTGATTTCATTTTGAATTAATTCCGAAAAGCGCACCGCGTCCAATTTCTCGCCATCGACAATTCCAGCGGCATCTTTGAGACGGGATTTCTGGGAAAAGACATCCAGTAAATCGGCACCTCCAACTAGCCCACCAACTGTCAAACTGGCTACAAATAGGATTAAAAGTGCCCAGAGAATTACATGGGTGTGATTCCGCATTTTTTGCATTAGAGCCATAGTTTATCAAGACCTCCGAATTTAATATTAACCACTTCAAAAATTGACGCTAAATATAAGTAAAATTGCCGGGATTGACAAAAAGTTATATAAGCAGGACTTCACTCAAATTTTTAGGAAAATAGATAAGGCTTTTTAAGTCTATGAATTATGCTGTTATTTAGCTAGTTATCCCGTCTCTATCCTAAGTTTTTGGGGATGTCCTGGGGATTTTTAGTAAGTATTTATGAAATGAACAATCCTGATGCCTACCTCGGTAACACCGAAATAGAAATTGTCGGTTTCAGAGAGAAAATCCCTCCGCTTTTCTTCATATTTTATGGATTGCACTTCGTATCATTGTGTTTATAACGTGCCAGCGGAAGTGGTTCATTAACGCACTTGCCGTTGCGCTTGACAATATGACCAGGAGTACCGACAACTGTGCAGTTAGGTGGAACATCACGGTTAATTATAACGGTCGTGGCGCCAATTTTGGCATTGTCTCCCACAAAAATCGGCCCGAGAAGAGTTGCACCGGCGCCGATAAGGACGTTATTACCGATTGTAGGATGGCGTTTGCCTTTGTGATGACCAGTGCCGCCGAGAGTAACACCATGAAACAAAACGCAATTATCACCGATTTCGGCGGTTTCGCCGATGACAACTCCTGTACCATGATCAATGAAGAATCCTTTCCCGATTTTTGCGCCGGGATGAATTTCAACTCCGCTCCAGAAGCGAGCTAATACACTGATGAAGCGTGGCAGAATGGGAATGTGTAAATAGGTATGCAAAAAATGCGCAATCCGATAGAGCATAATTGCGTGTAGAGTAGTATAGCAAGTTAAAATTTCAAGCATATTTTTGGCGGCTGGATCGTTGCGCCAAATGGCGCGAAGGTCTTCGATAAAATAAAAATTCATTCTATTCCTCAAACAATTCTGTGCTCAAATAACGTTCGCCCGTGTCTGGGAAAACCACAATAATCAGACAATCGTGCCGATTACGCCGGGCAATTTGAAGAGCGGCGAACAGATTGGCGCCCGCTGAAATACCCACCAGAATACCTTCTTCGGTTGCCAAACGGCGGGCAGTCAAAATAGCCGATTCATCATCAACCCGTATAATTTCATTGATAATATTGCGGTTCAGAACTTCCGGAACGAATCCGGCGCCAATACCTTGAATTTTATGCGCTCCAGCTTTACCACCGGATAACACCGGGGAACCGGTTGGTTCGACGGCAATAATTTGAATATCCGGATAGACTTGCTTAAGGACTTCGCCGACGCCGGTTATCGTGCCGCCACTACCGACACCGGCTACGAAGTAATCTGGAGCGCGATTGCCAAGATCGGCAATAATTTCGCGAGCCGTAGTTTTACGGTGAATTTCCGGATTAGCGGGATTCTGAAATTGTCCCGGCATAAAGTAACCATCTTGTTGCGCAAGACGTTCGGCTTCGGCGACTGCGCCCGACATTCCTTGATTGCCAGGTGTTAGGATAATCTGTGCTCCAAATTGCTTCAATATTTTGCGACGCTCGATGCTCATCGTTTCCGGCATAACAAATACGACCTGATATCCTTTGACTGCGGCGACCATCGCCAAGCCTATTCCGGTGTTACCGGAAGTTGGTTCGATGATTGTCATCCCTTTTTTTAAAATTCCGCGCTGTTCGGCATCTTCGACCATATTCAGAGCAATACGATCTTTGACTGAAGCGCCCGGATTGAAAAATTCAATCTTAGCCAAGATTTCAGCCGATGTCCCTTCTGTCAATTTATTAATTCGTACCAGAGGAGTTTTACCAATAGTTGTCAATATATTTGGATGTATAGCCATCACTTTTCCTAATTTTCGTAAACTTTAAGGCTCTAATAATTTAAATCCAAAGAAATTTTCAGGGAGAATTAAAAATCCAGCAAAATTTGTACGAAGTCTCGGCATTTATTTTAATATAATCTATCGCCAGATTGTTTTTGCGCGACAGATTTCGATGTGATTGGGCATTTTGACTACAGAATGAAGGAAGGTTATTTCTGAAGTTTTTTGGGTTGTAACCGTAATTTCTTGATTATAGAAAGCTTCAGCTAAATAATTGATTTCCAGGCTTTGAGGATGACGAGTTTTAAGAAATTCGAGAGGAAAAGTCTCATAAATCCAGTCAATGTAGCGCCCGTTGTTAACATGTTCGTTAGTATCAATGTCCTGATAGCCGACTCGGGTATGCCAGACATAATCCGCACCGGTGAGCGATTCGACTTTTGGTGGACGTTCCGCAAAAAGTAACCCCTTATCTTGCGGCAATTGAAAAGGAAAAATCTCAGCCACTGGTTGAGGGCGACGAGTTTCTAAATCTATCACGCACCACGAAGTCGTTGCCCGACCGATTTCCTGATTGTCAGTGTTTAGGAATAAGAAGTCACGATAAGCGAAGAGATGATCCAATCCGGAAGGCCAGGTCGAAAGTATCAAAGAATTCCCCCAAATCGGTAATTCTTCGATACTAATGACAGTCCGAGTTAACACCCAGGCGAAATTTTTCGATAACAGACTGGCATATCCGGCGCCCAGCATCTCCGCATGTTGCCAGGCTGATTCCTGCATATAACGATTCAGCACCGCAAGTCGCAGGCGTCGCTCGCAATCAACTTCGTAGGAATGAATAATATACTCGTCAGTTCTGATTAGTTCGGTCTTATTCATAATTTTTTCAAACGATAGATAATATAACAAACTTCAGTGAAAATAAATTCTGACAAAACATTTGTACCTGTTAATTTTCTGCAATTACCCTATTAAAAAATTGTTGATTTGTTGCTCAGGGATTTTTAAGATTAAATCAATGAAGAAAATGGAGGATAGATTATGAATTATTGGAAAACAATTATCATTTCTTTGGTGCTTTTTTTCAATGTAATTAACGTCTTGGGTGACGAACCGGCTGCTACCGTTATTCCAGACTGGAGTTTGAAACAGGTTTTTAAAGTACCGGAATCAGCGCTGTACGATCCTGAACGAGATGTCATTTATGTCAGTAATATTAACGGCAGTCCGTCGGCGGCAGACGGTAACGGTTTCATTTCGCGAGTAGCGCCGAATGGTAAAATTCTGGATTTGCACTGGATTGAAGGTTTGAATGCCCCGAAAGGTATGGCGATTTATCGAGATACAATGTATGTCGCTGATTTGAACGCAATTGCACGGATTGATCTAAAGCAGGGGCGACTCATCGGTAAAATTGACTTGAAAGGCAAATTTCTAAACGACATTACCGTTGACGAGAACGGTACAATCTATTGTTCGGACAATGTCGCTGATATTATTTATATCGTGAAAAATGGACAACCAGCAATCTGGCTCTCCGGCGGCAACTACAATCCGAACGGTTTACTGGCTGAGAAAAACCAACTTGTGATGCTTTCTTCCAGCAATGGCACATTAAATTACATTGATTATAAAAACAAATCTGTTCGTAAAGTAGCTACGATTGGCGGCTCTCTGGATGGTGTGGTAGCCTGTGATAATAATTACCTTGTATCTAGTTTCCCGGGAGAGATATATTTGGTAAGTCCGGACGGCCAGAGTAAAAAAATCCTGGATACTAAAACTAATAAAATCTCATCGGCTGATATTGGATACATTCCCCAGAAACGCTTACTATTAGTACCCACTTTCTCAGATAATAGTCTGATGACGTATAAAATTGTTCGTTAGATTTAATCCGTTTAATAATAAGCAATCAGGTTTAGATTTTACGTGAAAATTCGGACGTTTATCATATTCCTCACGATTGTTCTATTAGCTTATTTTATTGTCAATTACTACATATTTATACACGGACTTAAAGCCTTTGGGGCAAACCAAACGGCAAAGTTGATTTATACGATTTTATTCGTTATTCTGGTTTCAGCCTATTTTCTCGGCCGGATTATCGAGAGGATTTCCATAGGAGTTGTACCGCAAGCGTTGGAATGGCTCGGAGCTTACTGGTTCGGCGCTATGGTTTATTTTTTACTAATTGTTATAATAATTGATATCTTCGGTGTCATTTATCACTTTATTCCGCTGATTCCGAATGACTTACGGCAATATCTTCAGCAGTTGAATTTAATTACCGGCATTGTCACTGTTACCGTGGTTGCGATTATTTTGGTAATTGGACGCTGGAATGCAACTCACCCGCAAATCAAAACTGTGGGAATTGATATACATAAAAAAGCCAAAGCTGAAACAATGACAATTGCATTTGCTAGTGATATTCATCTTGGTTCATTTGTAGGCCAGCGTCAATTACGTCAATTAGTAGAATTAATTAATGCCAACCAACCGGATGTTATTTTATTTGGAGGAGATCTGCTTGATGAAGACTTGGCGCCAGTAATTCGCCACAATCTCGGCGGCTGTCTCGCAGAACTCAAAGCGCCGCTGGGGAAATTTACCGTTCCCGGCAATCACGAATTTATCGGCGGGATTGAAAAAGCCACCCAATATCTTGAAAATCACGGGATAAAGGTCTTACGTGATGAAGCGTTGCAGTTGGCTAATGGCGTCTGGATAATCGGTCGGGACGATTACGATAGCAAACGCTATAGTAGTGATGTTCAGCGACTTACATTGAAATACTTGATTGACAAAATTAATCCTGAACAGCCGATCATTGTTCTTGATCATCAACCGTTAAATTTATCCGAAAGTATAGCAAGTCGAATAGATTTGCAATTATCTGGACATACCCATAATGGACAATTGTGGCCATTAAATTACCTTACCGCAAAAGTTTATCAAGTTAGTCATGGTTATAAAAAAATTGATGGCACCCATTTTATAGTATCAAGCGGTTTTGGAACGTGGGGACCGCCGATTCGCCTTGCTAGCCGTTCGGAAGTATATTTAATAAAATTGCGCTTTCAGCCGGATTTTGGGGACGAACAATATATTTAGGTAATTTCCAATATTAAGAATTATGGCGGAATAGACGGCAAATAGACAGCCTAGAAAGGCTGTCCTACGGGGATTGCGTAGGACAGGCTCCTGCCTGTAGATTTTAATGACAGCCTGGAAAGGCTGTCCTACGAGGTTATAGTGAAAAATTCTGCAGCTTTCGCCAGATTTTCGGGATTGCCAACGTCCAGCCAGCGGGATTCATTATGCTGAAAACCCTTAATGATGAATTCCGGCGCCAGACGAAGATAGAGGTCTATCAGCGAAAAAATATTTTTGTGGGGTAAATGGCGGAGAATTTCCGGACTGAGCACCGAGATTCCGCTGAAAGCTAATTGACACAGAGGTGAATCGGAGGGACGCGTCTGGATAATTTCGCTGGTTTTGAGATTTTGCCAACCACATAGGACATTAGCTTCATCGAAAAGTAAATAACGTTCCGACGAACGCTGGCGAACCGCCAAGGTGGCTAACGCGCCCGATTCGCGGTGATGCTTACAAAATTGCCTCAGGTCGAGATCGCACAAAATATCAACATTATAAACCAGAAAAGGTTGGCTATCCTCGAAAAACCAGGCGGCTTTTTTTAAAGCGCCTCCCGTGTCGAGAAGTTGATCAGTTTCATCTGAAATTATAATATTTTGCCCGAGATATTTATTGACCTCAAGATATTTTATGATTTGATCGGCATGATGATGAACATTGATAATAATTTCATCAAAGCCATACATTTGTAAAAATTCGATTGCTATTTGCAGAAGGGGGCGACCACCAACTTCGATCAATGCTTTAGGTTTTTGGTTGGTGAGCGGTCGGAGCCGTTTACCGAGTCCAGCGGCAAGTATAAGAGCTTTCATATTGGTGATCGCAAATTGTTAACGGACGGTAATTTTAGGGCAGGCTTGAAACTAAAAACCATAAAATGAGAAATAGGAGTTTTACCTAAAATGTTCATGAATGAATTTCTGAAAGTCCTGATGTATTTTCCAGCGCGGTGTGATTTAGTTCGATCTGGATTCGGAATTTATCACGTAAATGACGAGCGAGTTCTTCGGCACAATAAACCGAGCGATGCTGACCGCCAGTACAGCCGAAACTTACCATCAGATTAGTAAATTGCCGTTCGATGTAATTACTTATAGTTTTATCAACAATGGCATAGACGTAATCCAGGAATTCGTCAATGTCGGTCTCTTCTTTTAAGAATTTAATGACTTCTGGATGATGACCATTGAGAGATTTGTATTTTTCGTAGCGGCCGGGATTTGGAATGCCCCGGCAATCGAAGACAAAACCACCGCCGTTTCCACTCGGATCGGCTGGGATGCCGTTCCGGTAGGAAAAGCTATTTATCTGGACTTTTAAGACACTTGAAGTGACTGAAGTTACCACCGAATTTTTAGAAAATTTTGATGATTCTACAATCTGAGTTAGTGCTTGCCAAAGGGCTGGGATTTCAATTGGCAGAGTCACGTTATTCAAAATAAAACGTAGATTAGCCACGGCATAGGGGATGCTTTTCAGAAAATGTTCTTTTTTTTCGTAGAATCCGCGAAATCCGTAGGAACCCATCGCCTGCATAATCCTGATCAAAACATAGCCCCAGTAGAATTCACGGAACGATTTTTCGTCAATCGTAAGGTAGCGACTGACCTGCCGAATATATTCATCCAGAAATTCATCACGCAAATGTTGGGGGATATCGGCTTTTGCATCATAGAGTAAAGAGGCAATGTCATACTGTAAGGCGCCTTTCCTACCGCCTTGAAAATCAATGAAATATGGTTCGCCATCAACAAGCAAAATATTGCGCGACTGAAAATCGCGATAGAGGAAATAATCGCAATCAGCCTGTAGAAGAAAGTCGCAAAAGGTCTGGAAATCGTTTTCAAGTTCCTCTTCATTAAAGCTGACCTTTGCCAGTTTCAGAAAATAATATTTGAAATAATTCAAATCCCATAACATTGAGCGCTTATCGAATTTCGAACGCGGATAACAAAAGGAGTAATTCAAACCCTTGTCAGCCAGAATTTGAAAACGCGGCAAATACGCGATAACTTTTTTATACATATCAATCAGTTTATCGGGGAAAATGCCATTTTTAAAATTATTAACAAGGTAGGAATATAAGGTCAAATCGCCAAGGTCTTCGATAAGGTAGATGTTATTTTTCGCATCATCGGCATAAATTCTCGGTACATTTAATCCAATTGAGCGGAAATGGTGCGCAAATTCAATGAACGCCCGAGTTTCCTTATGATCGCGATTGAAAACTCCCAAGGCGGTTTGCTTGTTTCCTTGTATCCGATAGTATTCGCGGTATGAACCGGAACTGGGTAATTGATAAATGTTTTGGGCTTTTTCGTCAGCCCAGTTCTCGAAAAGATGGATTAGTGATTTTTCTTGTTCGGGGTTCATAGCTATAATTTCGGATGTTCGTAGTCATTATGGAAGGATTTTTCTGGATTGGGAAAATTATTTCACTAACCATCATCCTGAATTTGAAAAACCGCTAATAATTAATTAATTTGAAACGGTAAAATTTATAAAGGAAATGTTAACGGTATGAGTAAAATTCGCATAGATTTACGGAGCGATACAGTTACCAAACCTTCTCCTGAAATGCGGGCGGCGATGGCGAGCGCCGAAGTTGGTGACGATGTTTATGGCGAAGATCCGACGGTAAATCGTCTGCAGGAGAGGGTAGCGGCTCTTCTGGGCAAGGAAGCCGCTTTATTTGTCCCGAGTGGGACAATGTCGAACCAGATTGCGATTAAATGTCTTACTCAACCGGGCGATGAAATTATCTGCGAGTATGAAAGTCACATTTACACCTATGAAGCTAGCGGTCCAGCATTCAATTCGTTGGTAATGCCGCGTCCAGTGAAGGGACATTATGGAGTTATGGCAATCGAGGACGTCGCCAGAGCTATACGACCAGACAATATTCAGACCGGGCAGACGAGTTTAATCGAGGTCGAAAATACTCATAATCGTGCTGGTGGTACGATTTATCCATTGGCAGAAATTGAGAAACTGGCTGAAATTGCCAATGAACATCGTATTCCGATGCACTTAGACGGTGCGCGCCTGATGAATGCGGCGGTGAGCACCGGCATTGCCCCTGCCGAATATGCTAAATATTTCGATTCGGTAAGTTTGTGCTTATCAAAAGGTCTGGGCGCGCCGATCGGATCGGTTTTAAGTGGTTCGCGGAACTTTATTGCTAAAGCCCTGCGAGTTAGGAAAATTTTTGGTGGAGCAATGCGACAAGTTGGGATTTTGGCCGCGGCTGGTTTATATGCCCTCGATCATAATGTTCAGCGCCTGAAAATTGACCACGAGAATGCCTGGCTATTGGCACAAGGACTGTCAGAAATCGAAGGACTGTATATCGATAAACAACAAGTGCAAACCAATATGGTGATAATTTTTGCCCGGAGTCCGCGCTGGACGACTGAAAAAATTGTTCAGCAATTATTAGAAAAAGGTATTGGGATGAATGCCGTTGATCAGGAAAGAATTCGCGCTGTAACTCATCTCGATGTTAGTCGTGATCAAATACTTGAAACAATTGAAATATTTAAGAAAATTATGGAAGCTTAAGCAATGAAAATAATTATTATTGGCGCCGGTGAAGTTGGTTATTATTTAGCCAAGCGTCTTATTAGCGAAGATCATAACGTAACTATAATCGAAATGGATTCGGAACGTCATCGTCGAGCCGCAGAAACACTTGATGCCATTGTTATTCACGATAGTGGTTCCAGTCCGCGAGTTTTGGAGAATGCTGGAGTAAAATCTGCCGATATTCTTTTAGCGGTTACGGGAAGTGACGACACCAATATTCTATCCTGTATAATAGCCAAAAAGTTGGGAGTAGCCCGTTGTTTAGCGCGTGTTCATAGTGAAGAATTCAGTTTTTCAAAGTCGGCTATTACCGGTCAGGATATCGGTATTGACTTATTGATTCATCCGGAACGGACGGCGGCCGAAGCTACTATCCGGCTGGTGGAGCAGTCCTCGGCATCTCAATTGGTAACTTTTGAAGATGACCGTTTGCAGATTATTTCATTGTTAGTAAAAGAAGATAGTCCGGTAGTTAACTTAACTTTGAAAGAAGTTGCTACTCAGCATGACCAGTTTTCATTTTTATGTTTGGCGATTCATCGGGAAGGTAAGACCATCATACCGCGCGGAAAAAATGTTTACAGAAGTGGTGATACGGCTTACTTCATTGCCAAAGAAGAAGATGTTCCGCGTTTAACGGCACTGCTCGGTTATCCCAAGACCGAACAACAGCATATTATGATTCTGGGCGCTGGTCGGCTCGGGAGAATGGTCGCAGCTGTTTTATCGCGTGAAATGAATGTCAAGCTGATTGAGCAAGATCGTGATATAGCTGAAGAAGTAGCCGTTAATTTACCTGATACATTAGTTTTGCATGGTGATGGTACCGACATTGATTTTCTTAGTTCAGAAAGAATAGAAGAAATGGATTGTTTTGTAGCAGTTTCTGGTAGTGAAAAGACCAATCTTCTTTCCGGTTTGCTTGCCAAGCATCTTGGAGTTAAACGCGTCATTATTCACATTACTACCAATGAATATATTCCTCTAATGGACAAGATAGGCATCGATGCAGTTGTCAGTAAAAATGTTGAGACAGTTAATGCGATAATGCGTTATGTACGGCGGGGTAATGTCATCGCCGTCTCATTATTCGAGGATATCAAAGCCGAAGCCATAGAATTAATTCCACACGTCGGAAGCGACATCACTAAAAAACCAATTAAAGACCTTGAATTGCCGGAAGATATGATAATCGGAGCGCTGATTCGCCAGAAGGAAATAATCATACCAAGAGGCGATACCCAGATTCAGCCTCAGGATAAAGTAGTGGTCTTTCTTAAACCTAATTTGATTCAAAAAGTCGAAAAATATTTCAATTAAATCGAATGAAACCGCCCGTTATCCTTATAATTAAAACCGGTTCGACTTATAGCGATTTAAGAAATGCGTTAGGTGATTTCGATATTTGGATCAAAAATGCCGCTGGAGATTTTAATTGCAACTGGAAAGTGAAGCCGGTCGCCGACGTCGAACCGGATAAAATCCCAAACTATCAAGGCGTAATCATAACCGGTTCCCATTCTTCGCTTACTCAGTTTTATGCGTTTCACGGTGGAATGGAACGCGTGGTTCAACAAATAATTGACCACCGCATTTATACACTTGCAATCTGTTTTGGCCACCAGCTGGTTCATAAAATTATGGGCGGTACGATTGACGCAAATCCTTTGGGAACCGAATTAGGTGTCGTTACCATAAATCTTACTCTACAAGGCTTAGTAGATCCGCTATTTGCCGGGCAGAGCGGTAGTCGGATTCAGGTTTACGCTTCCCATTCTGACATTGTTATAAAACCAGCCCCGAGTTTTGTCCAATTAGCCTGGAATAAATTGGCGCTATTTCAGGCGACGCGCTATGACGATTTTATTTATACTACCCAATTTCATCCGAAATATACTAAGGAAATAATGGATTGGTATTTGAAAAAGAACCTGGCGCTATTAACAAAACAACATATTTCTAATCCCCTCCACTTCGCAACGGCTGATGAAATTCTCAAGCGGAACAAATCATTACCAAAGTCCAAACTGATTATCCAGAATTTTCTTAATTTGATTAACAGTAAATAAATGCAACAAATAATAAATCATCCCTGGAACGTATCAATCAAAGAAGCCAAAGCTATTCAGTTACAACTAGCTAAGGAGGTGATTCTCCAAAAATTCACCGGTAATATAGCCAGAATATGGGCAGTTGATGTCTCTTATGGACGCTTTGATAGAGTCGGATATGGGGTCTTGGGCTGGTTTGTCACTGCTGATGATTCTTCTGGCGGGCAATTTGATTGCCAAATGATCAAGATTTTTACGACGATTAGTTCAGTCGCTTTTCCGTATGTTCCCGGATATCTGAGTTTTCGCGAAATTCCGGTGCTTTTACCTCTGTTTCAGGAATTGCCGGAAAAGCCTGATTTGGTGTTAGTAGATGGGGCTGGAATTGCTCACCCACGCGGAATCGGATTAGCTGCCCATCTGGGAGTAATTTTCAACGTGCCTACAATCGGTTGTGCCAAGTCGCGGCTATTTGGTAATTATACCGAACCGGCTAACGAAAGTGGGGCATTTTCTCAGTTGACTAATGATGATAACATTATTGGATTTGTCCTGCGAACGAAAAAGAATACCAAGCCGCTTTTTATTTCACCCGGTCACCTGACCGATCTCCAATCATCGCTCGAAATTATCAAACGATTTTGTGGGAAATATCGGATTCCCGAACCGCTTCGGAGGGTAGATTTCATCTCAAAAGAATTACGTCGGAATCCCGATCAATTCCAAAGCAATATAATTTACTGTAATCAATAAATTAGAGGTGAGGTAGAAAATGAAAAAACTTTATCGTAGTCGCAAGCACCGAATTATTGGCGGAGTTTGTGGTGGCATTGCTGAGTATTTTGAAATTGACCCGGTTTTAGTACGACTAATCTGGGTAATTCTGGTTATTTTTGGCGGAATGGGCATATTGGCTTATATCATTGCCTGGATTATTATTCCAAATCGAGATGAATCGAACTCGACAGTCGAACAGCCGGATCAACCTTCCGAACCACAGTCATCAACTGAAGTAGCAACTAACACGTCGAATAAGAACCTTTTCTGGGGAATCGTGCTGATTGTTATAGGTCTGCTAATCATTGCCAATCAATTCTGGTGGCCATTTGATTTTATTCGGACTCTGGTGAGAGGAATTTTTAAGTTTTTTATTCCGGCTGTTTTAATTGTGTTAGGTATTTTCATCATTTTGCAGAGGAAAGAAACAAAAAAGTAACTAATTTAAAAGCATAAAAATTCATTAGCTTTTGTCTGTTTCAATTTGGGGCTTATTATTTGTATACTGGAAGAATTGCCCTTGTCTTAATGTCGGGGATTCTCTCATCTGAATAAAAGACCATCAAGAAACATTTTGCAAGGACAATCCAGCCGAAAATGACACGGTTAAGCATCGCATTGCCAAAATTTAATATCTAAAATCCGTGTATTTCTAAAAAGGTGAGAATCCCTTTTTTCTCCAAATCCATTTAACAAGTTCCATAAACCAGAGGGTACAAGAAGAAAGTCCTATCACAAGAAGCCAATCCCACCACAGTAAGGGCATAGTTTTGAACAGAGTTCTTAGAAAAGGAATATAAACTACTGCCATCTGAAGGAGAAAAGAAACTCCGGTCGCCAGAACGAGTTTTTTATTCCCCAAAAATCCGACTTTAAACACCGATTCAGTAAAATGGCGATAATTAAACGAATGGAAAAGTTGGCTCACTGCAAGGACAATAAAAGCCGCGGTTCGAGCCCGAGCCAGACCTTCATTCTCTACTTTTAACACAAGGATAAAGGCGAGTAAACTAGTGAATGCGATAAAAAATCCTTGGAGCAGGAGAATAAAAATGGTTTTCTTAGTAACAATGCCCTCATCTTTGGGACGCGGTGGTCTTTCCATTACATGGGGATCCAGTGGCTCTACCCCGAGAGCTAGGGCGGGAAATCCATCTGTGATCAAATTCACCCACAAAATTTGAATCGGGAATAGAGGAATAGGTAAGCCCAAAAGAGAAGAAAAAAACATCATCAGGATTTCTCCGGCATTACAGGAAAGCAGGTAATAAATGAATTTTTTAATGTTATCATATATTCCTCTGCCTTCTTCTACTGCGGCAACGATAGAAGCAAAATTATCATCCAGTACGACCATGTCCGATACTTCTTTGGTCACATCTGTGCCTGTGATTCCCATAGCCACTCCAATATCGGCTTCTTTCACGGCTGGAGCATCATTTACGCCATCTCCAGTCATAGCGACTACATCACCACGGGATTTCCAAGCTCGAACAATGCGGAGTTTGTGTTCGGGAGAAACGCGGGCATAAACCGAAATGTCCTTAACTTCTTGCTGGAAAGTGGCTTCATCAATTTGATCCAATTCTTCACCAGTCAAGGCTTTGGTTTCAGGGCTAAAAATTTGAAGGGCTTTAGCTACTGCCACGGCAGTGGTTTTGTGATCGCCAGTGATCATTACCGGTTGAATGCCTGCGGTCTTACATGCCAAAATAGCTGGCTTTACTTCCTCTCGGGGAGGATCCATCATAGCAATTAATCCCAGAAAAACCAAGTGATTTTCTACTTGTTCTGTGGAAAAAGGCTTCTCGATGCGATCCAGCGTTCGATACGCCAAACCCAATACTCTCAACGCTTCGTTACCAAATCGCTGATTTGCTTCTTGAATTTGGATTCGATCTTCTTCTGTCAAAGGGCGGATAGATCCGTTGATTTCAATAAAATCACATCGTTGGAGCAATATATCAGGAGCGCCTTTCACGAAAGCAACCCATTGTTCACCATTTTTCCGAATCATACTCATAAGCTTCCGATTCGAATCAAAAGGCAGTTCATCTACAAATGGATATTTTTTTTCCTCTACTTCCTTCCAAATTCCTAATTTGGCTCCGGCAACTAACAACGCGGCTTCCGTGGGGTCACCTGAAATTCCATAGCCCTGTTCCGTTTTAAAAAGACGGGCGGCATTGCATAATACGGCACACCGAAGGGCTTTTTCTAATTCTAATGGAATCTCTTCTCTATTTAGGGGTTTATCATCCTCAAAAAATTCTCCTTGAGGGTTATATCCTACTCCAGTTACCCGATATACTCGATGTCCCACATACAGGGACTGAACGGTCATTTCATTTTTGGTCAAAGTACCGGTTTTATCTGAACATATCACAGTAGCGGAGCCCAAAGTTTCCACAGAAGGGAGCTTCCGAATAAGCACATGGCGTCGCACCATGCGCTGAACCCCTAAAGCCAATGCGATAGTTACCACGGCTGGTAATCCTTCTGGAATTGCCGCCACCGCAAGACTCACGGCTGTAAGGAATATATCAATAAGTTTGCCCCCGCGGAGCAATTCCATAACGAATACTATCGCTACAATGGCAAAGCACAAATAAACAATCCAATGACCAAATGCTTCGAGTCGTTTTTGCAGAGGCGTGGTTTCGTGCTCAATGGTGAGAATCATATCTGCGATTTTGCCTAACTCTGTCTGCATCCCGGTACTAACCACCATAGCTCTGGCTTTTCCACTGACGACTGAAGTCCCTGCAAAAACCATATTCGTACGTTCTCCCAATGGAATTTCAGGTTTTTCAATGGATTCAGCATTTTTTTGAACGGGGAGCGATTCCCCGGTCAAACTAGCTTCTTCGACACTGAAATTCGAAGTATGCCAGAGCACTCGGGAATCAGCCGGAATGTGATCTCCTGCTTCGATTTCGATTATATCGCCGGGAACTACTTCGTTTGAAGGAATAGTCATTTGATTTCCATCTCGAATCACCTTAGCCATAGGAGTGGACAATTTCTTTAATGCCACAATTGCTTTTTCCGCCCGGTATTCCTGGACAAACCCCAAAATGGCATTGAAAATGACGATGGCGAGAATGGCTAGAGCATCAATCCATTCCCCGAGAAAACCCGATAAAATAGCCGCCCCAATCAATACCCAGATGATAAAATCTCGAAATTGATCCAAAAATAGAAATATCGGGTGTCTGCCCTTCTGTTCTCGGAGTTGATTGGGACCATATTGAGTAAGACGTTTTGAGGCTTCTTCTGGCGAAAGTCCCTTTTCAGGATCCGAAGAAAGTTTTTCACACAACTGAGAGATGTTCAATTGCCACCATTTTTCCATAATGCTATTCCCTTGTTAGAATTTTATTCATAAGCGATTGCGTGTTGTTTAAAAGAGATCGGGTTTTGTGATATATAATGAGGTTTTATTTCGAAAAATGTTGATTTTACAATCTACTATTAAGTCCGAAAGTTCCCTATTTTCGCACTCCCCAATCCAGGGGTAACAGGTTTTTAAAAGATATGCTCTTAGGGCAGGGCGCTTTTCTAAATAAAGATAATGGACTTTGTTTTGTATAAAACAAAATAAGAGAAAAATTGTAAAAATAGCTCCTATTTCGCTAAATATATTTTTTATATCACTATTTCTCATAAAAAACAAACCAATTTAATGACAGACTACGGTGAAATCAATCCATTTTTATCAAGACTTCTTCAAAATTTTAGATTGTTTAACCTCAACGGAATAAAGATATTTTGTAGGAGATAATTTCTGCCTTACTCTAAATTCTTCGGTCTATTTTGATGCCTTATTGGTAAACTATCATTTATATCAAAGAGTTACGAGGTTATTCCAAATCTCTGTCAATTACTATAAATTTTTATAAGTTTTATTAAAATCTTTATTAATTTTTACTCGTATGATTTCCATATTTTTATCATTCATTAAACAACATTCATAAAGATGCCCCAAAATCAATCGGTAAACATTTATATTAAACAAGATGGAGGTTAAATGAGATATGTCAGTTCAGTAATTGAAAGTCTCCAGAAGCGTTACCCCTGGGAAAAGGAATTCCTGCAAGCGGCTACGGAAGTTCTGGAATCGCTGGATGAGTTTGTCGAAATTAATCCAAAGTATAAAAACGCAAAAATACTGGAACGGATTGTGGAGCCGGAACGAGTAATCATTTTCCGGGTTCCCTGGGTTGATGACCGTGGTGAGGTGCAAGTCAACGTTGGTTATCGAGTTCAATTCAATAGCGCGATCGGTCCCTATAAAGGTGGCTTACGTTTTCATCCGGCAGTAACATTAAGTATGATGAAATTTTTAGCCTTTGAGCAAACTTTTAAAAATGCTTTAACGACTTTGCCGATGGGTGGTGGTAAGGGTGGCTCAGATTTCAATCCGACCGGTAAATCCGAGAACGAAATTATGAGGTTTTGTCAGAGCTTTATGACGGAATTGCATCGTCATATTGGTCCGTATCTTGATGTTCCTGCCGGTGATGTAGGAGTTGGTGGTCGCGAAATTGGTTATCTTTTTGGACAATATAAGCGGATTGTGAATCGCTTTGAGGCGGCTACTCTGACCGGCAAGGGTTTGGCTTTTGGTGGTAGTATGCTCCGACCGGAAGCTACCGGCTATGGTGCCGTGTATTTCGTTGTCGAAATGCTGAAAACCAAAGGTGATACGATTAAGGGAAAAATCGTGGGTGTTTCAGGTTTCGGAAATGTGGCTTGGGGAGTTGCTAAAAAAGCTACGGAATTGGGAGCGAAAGTAATTTCATTATCCGGTCCGGACGGCTGTATCATTGATCCCGACGGAGTTGGAACTGAGGAAAAATGGAATTATATGCTTGAAATGCGCGCCAGCGGCCGAGATGTTGTCAAAGATTATGCAGATAAATTCGGCGTTAAATTCTATCCGAAAGCCCGTCCCTGGGACATTGTTCCGATGGACATTGCAATGCCTTGTGCTTTTCAAAATGAAGTTAGCCTTGAAAATGTTCAGAATTTGATCAAGAATGGATGCCAGATTCTAGCTGAAGTTTCGAATATGGGTTGTACTCCGGAAGCCTTCAAATTAGCGAATGCGAAAATGATGTATGCTCCCGGAAAAGCTGTCAATGCCGGTGGGGTGGCGGTTTCCGGTCTGGAAATGAGCCAGAATTCGGAACGTTTGTCCTGGAGTGCGGAAGAAGTTGACGAGAAGCTGAAATGGATTATGACAAATATTCATTCGCAATGTCTTGCCGCAGCCGCGGAAGTCGGAGCTCCCGGTAATTACGCCAAAGGCGCTAACATTGCTGGCTTTAGAAGAGTCGCCGAAGCTATGCTTGAGCAAGGTATTGTTTAGTTTGGATTAAAATCGAATATTCTATTTTAATAAGCACGGGGTTCTGCACTATAAAAAATCTTTTATCCGTTATTATTTTCCGACTTGAGATGTTCAATGGTGGGAAAGGAGATCTATGATTTTACGTCTCAAGAAATGTTGGTTTTTACCGAGTGCCCAGTTTATATTAAAAGATGGTATTAGTCAGGAATTGATCAAGGTAAAAGGCAGGATTTTATGTGCGGACGAAAGACACTGACTAAAGGCAAGATGGAAATCATCGCGGAGCTTTCCATCAAAGAGTGGGATAATTCACTCGACATTCAGCCGAATTATAACATTGCGCCAACCAGCATTATGCCGATTTTAGTATATGAGAATAGACGAATCGTGCGGGCAATGCGCTGGGGTCTAATTCCCGAATGGACAAAAGATGCTACCTCAGTGCCAATTATGATCAATGCCCGCTGTGAATCGCTAACCGTTAAGCCCTCTTTTAGGGGATTGCTTGATTCTCAGCGTTGTATAGTAATTACCGACGGCTATTATGAATGGCAGAAAACCGAAAGTCGTAAACAACCGTTCTACATTCATCATCCGGAAAAGAGACTGCTAACGATGGCTGGACTTTATAGTCGTTGGGTTGCGTCGGATAGCAAGTTATATCTTACTTATACCGTTATCACCACTCCGGCTAACGCCCAATTACAATTTATTCACCAACGAATGCCTGCGATTCTGACGCCGGAAGAAATTGATACCTGGATTAATTGTCGCCAATATGATCGGCAAAAAGCGCTGACGCTTCTCCAGCCGTCGCGAATGCCGCTGATCGCTTATCCGGTTGCGACTTTCGTCAATTCCGTGAAAAATAATTCTCCCCAATGTATTCAGCCGATTAATCTAACTGCCGAGCAGACCAATCTGTTAAATGATTAGTCATAAAATAATCATTACTGGAATTGTACAAGGAGTCGGTTTCCGACCATTTATTTATAATCTCGCCAGGCAATATCAGCTCACCGGTTGGGTGCGAAATAATTCGCACGGCGTGGAAATTGTTGCTCAGGGAGAACCAATTCAGCTAGCTCGTTTTGCAGAGATAATTCAAAATTCTCCGCCGCCGCGCTGTCGTATCGAGCGCTTCGAGGTGACGCAATTCATAACGGCTGAGAAATTTTTGGAATTTAGGATTGTTGAAAGCCAAAATGAGCAGATGAAAAGTGTCCAGATTTCTCCCGATCTGGATGTTTGTCCGGATTGTCGCCGCGAAATGTTCGATTCGTCCTACCGGCGTTATCTTTATCCCTTTATTAATTGCACGAATTGTGGGCCGCGTTTTACGATTATTCAGGATGTGCCGTACGATCGTCCACTGACGACGATGCACGAATTCAAAATGTGTCCGGAATGTCAGTGTGAATATGACGATCCGTCCAATCGGCGTTTTCATGCTCAGCCAAATGCCTGTCCAGTCTGCGGGCCGCGTCTGCAATTGCTTGATAATGCCAGCCGCGAATTACTTACTGGTGGCAGTGCAGATGCTAACCGTGCTGTTTTCGAAAAAGTTGCTGAACTGTTGCGCGATGGTCGGATTATCGCGGTCAAAGGTATTGGCGGTTTTCACTTAGCCTGCGATGCCCGCAATGAAGCGGCTGTCACGTCTCTACGTCAACGAAAATTCCGGGAGGATAAACCGTTTGCGGTTATGTTTCCGAGTCTTCCGGATATTGCTAAATATTGTAAATACAGCAGGGAGGAAGCGCGGCTATTGAATAGTGTGCCTCACCCGATTGTTTTACTGCAAAAATTGCCTGGCAGGGATGTTGCTTCGGCTGTGGCACCCGGCAATCATTATCTTGGCTGTTTTCTACCGTATTCGCCATTGCACTATTTACTTATGCATTTTTTCCCGTACCCGTTGGTGCTTACTAGTGGCAATGTCAGCGACGAACCAATTGCTTATCGAGATGACGATGCGCTTGCCCGATTGAACCGGATTGCCGATTATTTTTTAATACATAATCGCAAAATTCATATCCGTTGTGATGATTCAGTTTATCGTATATGGAATAATAAAACTTATCCTCTGCGACGTTCGCGTGGTTTTGTGCCGAGCGCTCTGCCCTATAAAAATGGATTCGTTCGTCCGATTTTGGCTTGTGGTCCGGAACAGAAGAACACTTTTGCCCTTGCGCAAAGCAATCATATATACTTAAGTCAGCATATCGGCGATTTAGTGAATTTTGAGGTGTTACAGTCACTTAAAAATGGGATTAACCATTTTAAAAATATTTTCGCTATTGAACCGGAAATCGTAGCCTATGACTTACATCCGGATTACCTTTCAACTAAATTCGCCCTCGAATATCCAGATGAAACTCCGGACGGCCGGCAGGTCATTAAAATTGGTGTCCAACATCATCACGCTCACGCCGTCGCTTGTTTAGCTGAAAATAATGGCGCTGAACCGGTAATCGGTATTATTCTGGACGGAACCGGCTACGGCACCGACGGCATAATTTGGGGCGGTGAAATCCTGAAAGTGGAAATGCAGCGCTTTGAACGACTTGGACACTTGCGACCAGCTCGTCTGCCGGGTGGTTCAGCCGCAATTAAATATCCCTGGCAAATGGCAGTTAGCTATCTCTACGAAACTTTGGGTTCGGAAATTACTTCGCAGAAATTTCCATTTCTGGAAAGCGTTTCACCTGAGCAAATTGACATTGTGAATAACATGCTGAAATCTAGTTTCAACTCGCTACTGACGACTTCCTGCGGTCGCCTTTTCGACGGAGTAGCGGCACTGGCAGGTTTACGTAATCAGGTAAATTATGAAGGCCAAGCGGCTGTAGAATTTGAACAATGCATCGCATCTGAAAATTATCGCTCGGCTTATGACTTTGAAATCGAAACCGGAAATAATAGATTTGTCGTTGATTGGCGTGGTATGATTAAACAAGTCGTTGAGGATGTCAAAAATCAAATTGGAATCGAGCTAATCGCTATCAAATTTCATAACGGATTGGCAAATATTCTTCTGCAAGCCGCTTTGAAATCCCGAGAAATGACCGGCTTTAATACGGTGGCGCTAAGCGGAGGCGTTTTTATGAATATTTACTTGCTGACGCGTCTATCGCAATTGCTTAACGAGCACAATTTCAAAGTCTGCACCCATCATCTTGTACCTTGCAACGACGGTGGAATTGCTCTCGGGCAAGCGGTTATTGCCAACGCAATCATTCAAAATCAATTGGAGAAGTCATAATGTGTCTGGCTGTGCCGATGAGAATTATTGAAATTGACGGAACCCGCGCCAAAGCTGAAGTCGGAGGCGTCCTATACCAAGCTAACCTCGATTTTTTGAGTGACGTTAAAGTCGGCGATTATATCATCGTACACGCCGGTTTTGCCATTGAGAAATTGGATGAAATCGTGGCGCTCGAGAATCTCGCCGCCTGGCAGGAAGTTGCTAATGACATCAAGACCAAATACCGAAAATGATTAAATACATTGACGAATACCGCAATCCGGAATTAATTACCAAAGCCGTTGAACGCATTCGAGCAATTACACCGAATAAAATTGTTAATCTAATGGAAGTCTGTGGCGGTCATACAATTACCATTTTTAAATTCGGATTGAAAAAATTGCTACCGGAGAATATCCATCTGATTAGCGGGCCAGGCTGTCCAGTCTGTGTGACCGATAGCGAATTTATTGATCGGGCAATCGAGATTGCTAAATTCTCGAACGTCATAATTACAACTTTCGGTGATATGGTGCGAGTTCCTGGAAGTTACGGTAGTTTGCAGTCAGCCCGAGCTGGGGGTGCCGATGTGCGTACCTGCTATTCGCCGCTCGAGGCGGTTGAAATCGCTGAGCGGAATCCGGCGAAAGAGGTCGTTTTCCTGGGAATTGGTTTCGAAACGACTGCACCGAATATTGCCTCGGCGATTTTAAATGCTAATAGTCGGCATATCTCAAATTTTTCGGTGATGTCAGGCCATAAAACTATGCCGAAAGCAATGCAATCTCTGCTGGATTCCGGCGAAATAAGGTTGGATGGTTTTATTTGCCCGGGACATGTTACTGCTATAACCGGCCCGGAAATTTACCAGTTCATAGCTGACGAATATAAAATCCCATGTGTTGTAGCTGGATTTGAGCCGCTCGATATGCTTGAGGCGATTTTTAGGTTAATTAAACAAATTGCCGAACGGCGGGCGGAAGTCGAAAATCAGTATCGCCGCGCCGTTAAACCAGGCGGTAACCGCAAAGCCCAGAGAATATTGGCAGAAGTTTTTGAACCCTGCGATACAATCTGGCGCGGGATGGGCAATATTCCTAGGAGCGGTCTTCAAATACGATCTAAATACCGTCAATTTGATGCCGATTATAAATTTCAGGTAAAATTGCCTCCCACTAAAAGTGTTTCAGGTTGTATTTGTGGAGATATTATGCGTGGCGTCAAAATTCCACCGGAATGTCGGTTATTTAGGAAAATATGTACGCCGGATAATCCACAAGGTGCCTGTATGGTCAGCGCCGAAGGCACCTGCGCAACCTACTTTGTTTATAGAGACCAATTGTAGATTGAATATTGAAATTTTTTATTAAAACAATCAAGATTCGATTTATTAATTGGAATTTAATCAGTGGTTAATATGGTATTAACCGATTTATAATTATATCAAAATAAATCAAATATAATCCTGTTAATCTTGTCTTAATTCTTATGCGGAGAGGGAGGGATTTCTCCAACGGAGTTCCTACGGAAGAACCCCCGTCCCGAGATTCGGGGAGATGATTTTCAAAATTATTGCATTTAACCGTATTCATTTGCGGAGAGGGAGGGATTTCTCCAACGGAGTTCCTGCGGAAGAACCCCCGTCCCGATCTAATCGGGAAACGACTTTCGAGGCCGCCGCATTCAACCACTCTGCCACCTCTCCAAATAGCGGCGTTAATTTAATCTTGTAAACAATGGTTTAAAAATAAAATGATAACTAGTGGATTTATTTCACTAACAAGTTAATTTATAAAACTTTATAAGGATTATTCATGTTAAGAATGAGAAATTTTCTAGCTGGTTATATATTACATTTTTAGAACCGTTCTTCTGGGGGAATATTCCCATCCCGATTATTTACCAAACACCTTTTTCTTTAAGATGCTCCCTTAACCAAATATTCCCTTTACCTCGTTTAAGGTAGTATTCACGTTTTTGAGCTTCACTTTTAGTTTGGTATTCCTCAAAGTAAATTAATGTATATGGTCGGTGGGCTTTACTCGTGCGAACTTTGCCAGCATTATGCTGTTTTAATCTGAAGGAAATATCTTCAGAATGGCCAATGTAATGGAAGTTACCATTAACGCTTTTTAAGACATATACATAATACATTTGCGGAGAGGGAGGGATTCCTCCAACGGAGTTCCTGCGGAAGAACCCCCGTCCCGAGATGTGAAGAAGTGATTTTCAAAATTATTGCATTTAACCGTATTCATTTGCGGAGAGGGAGGGATTTCTCCAACGGAGTTCCTACGGAAGAACCCCAGTCCCGAGATTCGGGTGAATGATTTTCAAAATTATTGCATTTAACCGTATTCATTTGCGGAGAGGGAGGGATTTGAACCCCCGTCCCGATCTAATCGGGAAACGACTTTCGAGGCCGCCGCATTCAACCACTCTGCCACCTCTCCAAATAGCGGCGTTAATTTAATCTTATCAATAATGGTTTAAAAATAAAATGATCTAATTTAGGGACATGGTATCCATCCTTAGAGACAATTTTAAAGGATAATTTTTGATGGTTTCAGCTCATTAAGTATTTCCGTAGGAGCTTTCATACCTTGATATCGAAATTTACGTTTATAGTTGAAATAAACTCACTATACCATAGAAGAAATCAGGATAATAGAAAATAAAAAATAACCCTATTCAAAGATAAATACCGTGTTGAATCTATTCAATTACCAGGATACGATTATTCCCGACCGGGCGCATATTTTATTACAATTGTTACGCACAACCGGCAATGTTTATTTGGGAATATTATTGATGATGAAATGTTATTGAATGAATTCGGGGAATTGGTAAAAAACGAATGGCAAAAAACCGGCATTATTCGTCCGAATATTGTTATTGACGCATTCGTTGTTATGCCAAATCATTTGCATGGAATTATAATTATAACGGATAATGATAATGGACATTCCCGTTATTCCCGTGATTCCCGTAGAGACACGTTGCAACGTGTCTCTACGACCATTACAATTACAATTACGATTACGGATACCAATACGATTACGGATACCAATACGATTACGGATACCGATACGATTACGGATACGGAAATGGGGACGGAAACGGATATGGGGACACCCGAACAATTTGGGAAACCCACAAAATATTCAATTCCAACCATTGCACGATTATTCAAATCAACCACAACACGGCAATATATCATTAACAATCCAAAACAATGGAAAGAGGATAATTTGAATAAATTTCTATAAACAATGCCACAGAAAAACGGCGAGCTACAAACAAATGGAAGGAAGAAATACCGAAAGTATTATATTGACAAAGACAAAGGGTAAAATTAATAAGCGTGATCTGTATTCTTAATATTCTTTAGCAAAATGTGTTTCTGCGGAACTCGTTTTGACAAGCATTCGCCGTCCTGACGACATTTTCTCGACGGTGCGTTGCAGGCTGGCGAGTTTCTCGACCGTGACAGTGTAGGTTTTATAGGCTTCCTCGACCTTGCCGCGGATGACGAAAAGCGTTTCCCAGTTCAGTAGGTCGCCGAATTCCTTGTATGATTCCGGAAACATAACGCACTCGAAAATATCGGTTCCATCCTCGAAAGTGACAAATTCCATCGGATCGTGCTGTTTAGTTGTAGCGACTTTACGCGTAATGTAAACGCCCAGCAGGTTAATTGTTTGCCCTACATATTGCGCCAGGTCGCGGGCTTTTTTGACTTTACCTGCAAAAACCGGTAGATAGCGTTCCAGCGGATGTTCCGCAATTGGAAATCCGAACGATTCGATTTCGAGGGTAAGTTTTTCCAACCGAGAGATAGGTTGACAGTTAACTGGAGGCGGAAGCGGTCGGCGGTCGCCTTTTTGTAAGTAATAGCTGGCGACCTTGAAGGCAATTTCACGGTGGGATAATTGTGGCTCGAATTCAGCAAAACAACCAGCATTGGTCAGTGCCATAGCGTCAGCCAGGTCAAGGTCAACTCTCTGTAAAAAATCATCGAGGTTTTTGAAATCGCCGTTTTTACGTTCCTTAAGAATTGCTTCGACGGCTTTGTCCTGTAGGTTGCGGATCGCCATAAAACCCATCCGGATTTTGTCGCAACGCCCGCGATATTCTTGCCAACTACGGTTGATATGCGGCGGCAGGATTTGAATGCCCCAGCGGCGGGCTTCACTCAGATAGGCGTAAGTTGAATAATAGCCGCCCTGGTTGGAAATTACCGCCGCCAGGAATTCCGCCGGGAAATGGGCTTTCAGATAAGCACAAGTGAACGAGAGCATGGCATACGAGGCTGAGTGCGGCTTGCAGAATGAATAACCTGAGAAGGATTCGATCATTTCCCAGAGCGTTTCCGCTAATTTTGGGGAATAACCGCGCGCCAGTGCGCCGTTGATGAATTTCTTTTTCCAGATAGGAACTAGATGCGCCAGTGCCGGGCGGGAAATTACTTTGCGAATGTAATCTGATTCAGCATAACTAAAGCCGGCGATTTCGCGGGCTACCATTGAAACCTGTTCCTCGTAAACCATAATGCCGTAGCTTTCCTCTAAACATTTCAAGTCGGGATGTAAGAGTTGCCAGGGTTGGCCATGAATTCGCTCCAGCATGATATTAATGAAGCGATTAGCGGCGGGACGAATGATCGAGGAGTATATCACGACGTGTTCGAAATCAACTCGCCCGGCCTTTTTTAATAGCAAGCGCGTAGCGGGACTCTCGATATAAAAAATGCCCATCGTGCGACCGCTTTGCATCAAATCCTGCGTAACCGGATCGCCGACCGGTTGAATTTTATGATAGTCCATAAATTTATTGCGGTACAGACCAATCTGTTTCAGAGTATCGCGCACGACCGCCAGCGAGCGATTGCCGAGAATGTCGATCTTCAGCAAGCCGGAATCCTCAACTTGATCTTTTTCCCATTCGACGATTTGGACGCCTTTGGTAGCCGTTAACACTGGCGCGTATTGGCGGATTTCGTCCGGTACGATGATTACACCACCGGGGTGTACTGATGAGACCTGAAAGACGCCAACGATTTTCTCGCTTTGCAGGATAATTTCGCGCAAAGTGTCATCGAGGTCGAGATTGCGAAAACGCGGATCGGTGCTGAGCCATTCCAATAGTTCGGTTTTTCTGGCAAAGTAGCCGACGCGTTTGGTGACGGCTTTGATTTCCTCGTTAGACAGACCATAGACTTTGGCGACTTCTCGAATAGCCGAACGTGGCTGGAGCATAACCTGGTTGGAAACCATAGCAGTGCGTTCGAGCCCGTATTTTTTGAAAATGTAATCCAGAATAGCGTCGCGTTCGTCCCAGGCAAAATCAATATCAATATCCGGCATATCAATCCGTTCGGGATGAATAAAGCGTTCGAAGCACAGATTGTATTTGATAGGATCGACCTGCGTAATGAAAAGGCAATAACTGATAATGGAAGCCGCTCCGCTACCGCGCCCGATAGTGGTTTGAGTCTGCTGGACGATGTCATAGACAATGAGAAAATACGGCGCGTAGCCTTTCTGGGTTATCAGAGAGAGTTCATACTCAATGCGCTTTTTGACAACCTGATCAATTTTGCCGTAGCGGATTTTAGCCCCATCGTAAACCAATTGGCGTAGTTGGCGATTAGCGAGATTGGTTTCCTTAAGTGAAAGACCGGGGAAAATCGTATTAGTGTAATTCCAGTCAGTTTTACAGCGTTCGGCCAGAAACTGCGAGTTGTTGATAGCATTCAGGCTATTGGGGAAGAGGTCAATCATTTCCTTCTCGGTGCGAAAGAAATGCTGTTCGCTTTTGTAATCGCTGGGTGCAAGTTGCGAAAGTGTGGAATTTTTATCAATGGCGCGCAGAATGCGATGAGTCTTCTGATCTTCCGGTTTGAGGAAATAAACATCGCCGGTGGCGACGATTTCGAGATGAAAGGTTTCCGCGAGGCGCCGGGCTTCTTGTTCGCTCACGCCGGGACGCAGTTCTACGAAAAGATGCGTAGCAGGAATGAAACGCGCGAGTTCAGCCAGTACGTTTTCCTGATGTGCCAGGACGAAAAGCCCCTTAGCATACGGCTTCAGAATTTCAGCTACGGATAGATTTTCATCGTCATGTACCCGTGAAATAGCGCGGCATAGATTTTCGTAACCGTACTGATTTTCGGCCAGCAGGATGAGGTCGAAATTCGGAGTGAGCAAATTGGTAGCGGCGATTGGCTGGATACCGACTTCACGTGCCCACTGCACAAAGCGAATAAAGCCCCACAAACCGTTGACTTCTGTCAAAGCCAAATGTGTCTGATGAGCGGCTTTGGCTTGCGTCAGTAAAGCCTGCGGCGACGCCGTCCCGCGCATCTTCGAATAGGTGGAATGAGTATTAAGGTGAACGAACATGGTAATGAACCACTAAGGTGCAAGTGCACGAAGATTTATTGTTTTATTTTTACCACTAAGACACAAAGGCACAAAGAACTCATTTATTATTTTCTTTTTACCACTAAGACTCGAAGACGCTAAGGATAATATTTTGTGCCTAATTAATCTTCGTGTCTTAGAGTTTTTAGGATTAATGCACATAGTAAACCACGAAGGCGCAAGTGCACAAAGAGTTATTATGAGTTGGGTAGTAATTAGTTTTTTATGGAATTGGTAATTCATTTTAAGCTGGTAATGCTATTTTATCAGGACAGGAAACGTTTTTATTTGAAATAACGGCACCAAAAATATCTTTGTGTCTTAGAGCCTTTGTGGTTTTATTTAAGGGAATCAGAAGATTATCGGCGCTGCCGATACTGGCAAAGCCGTATTTCTGGCGAATTTGGTCGAGAGCCTGTGACAGACGATCATCTTTAGGTGGTCGAAATAAGTCCAATTGATTAATCACCGGCTGGAAGTCGGTTGCATCCAGAATAATGGCTCGGACGCGGTTGCGGCGGTAATTGGCTAATGAGAATAGCCGACTAGCTTCCGCAATGACAGTGGTATCGTCGTTTGCGATGACGGCGCCTTTGCGGTTACTCTTGAATCCGTCGGTGTAGTGAATTTCAAGATTCAGCGTTCTAACAATCTGGCGGCGCCGACGCAATTGATAAGCGATCTGTTCGGCTAAGTTGTGTACAGCGGCCAGCAATTGAACTTCGTCGTTAGTGTCGGCGGTCAGAACGGTTTGTTCGGTGATGCGGTCGGTTTTTTGCGGTGGTCTGACTGGAGAATTATCCTGTCCGCGGGCTTCCCTAAAAAGGCGTCGGTAATATTTGCCGAAGAGAATAGCGCCGGTTTCGCTTTCAGTAGTTACCTGCTGGACGTTTTGTACCTGAGAAAGGAAAAGGAAGCGCACAAGTTTATTGACCGGCGGCTCGTTTGTTACCGGCAGGACTTCGGTATTCAGTGGCGCCAGAAAATTTGGTTCGGTGCCCGGCGCAACGCGGTGAATGGTTTCTGGGACAACGGCAGTGGTGATTTGACTGACGAGTTTATTAACGCTGATGCCGATGTGACTTTGCAGGCTGACTTTGGATTGAATGTCGCGGGCAATTAGATTGCCAGCCTGCAGACTGTCGCGATAGATGCCATGCATGCCGCTCAAATCGGCGAAATATTGACCGTAAACGGTTGGCTCGATGACTGGCGAATAGCGCGTGATAGTTTGGTAAACGTACCGATTGATTTTAGTGTAAAGAGTAGAATTGTAGGGCAGGAGTGCCACGCTGTGCGACATTTTGCGAGCGATGGTGACTTTCAGGCCGGGATAAATGCCTTCGCTGAGAGCTTCCGGTGAGGCGCAGACGATCGTACCGTTTGGATGATGCGAGGAAATCACGGCAATGGCGCGGGTACGCAGACCCGAGTCCAGCATACGCTCTACCTGGAGTTCAAAATCAGAGAGACGGATATGTAAAACCGATTCGGACATTTTTTACCACTAAGGCTCGAAGGCACAAAGGAATATTTATTATTTTTACCACTAAGGCTCGAAGGCACAAAGGAATATTTATTATTTTTACCACTAAAGCTCGAAGACACAAAGGGATATTTATTATTTTTATCGGACAGGTATTTTTGGATCAATGGAATTAGAAGCATCTTCGTGTTTTAGTGTCTTGGCGTTTCTCTTCATAAAATTATTCTCTGAATACCGTCACGGATTAAAGGAACATTAAAATTAATCAGAAAACCAAGGCGTTTTTCGGCTATCTTCAAATAACTCAATATTTGGGCTTGAAATACCGGATTCATTTCTGTGACTGCTTTGAGTTCGCATATTACCAAATCTTCCACCAAGATATCTAAGCGCAGACCGGCGTCAAATACTATGTTATCGTAAGTAATTGGTATCTCAACTTGTTGACGGTAATGAAGTCCATACTTGCTAAGTTCGTAACAAAAGCAGGTTTCATATATTTTTTCCAGCAGACCGGGGCCAAGATGTTGGTGAACATTAAAAGCGGCACTTACAATCTTTTTAGCAATTTCTTCTTCTCTTGGCGATAAGGGAACTTGTTTTGTTGACATGATTGCTCCTTATTTTTTTACCACTAAGATTCGAAGGCACGAAGAACAAATATATTGTATATAAAAATCTTCGTGTCTTAGCGCCTTGGTGGTTTTATTCATTCGTACACCCGCCACACGGCCAGCACCACTCCGCCGAGTCGGAATTCATCTCCCGGTTTGACTTTGATAACCGGATAAGCCGGATTGCGTGGATGCAGTTCGACACCACCGGCTTTGGGATAATAGCGTTTTAAAGTGGCTTCATTATTGATAAATGCTACTACGGTTTGTCCGGATTCAGCCTGAGCTTGCTGACGAACGATGATATAATCGCCGTCTTGAATATTGTCGTCAATCATCGAATCGCCCTTGACTTTCAGAACGTAATTAGACGGGTGAATGTAGGCTGGTGGCACGGCGATTGTCTCCTGGTTTTCGATAGCTTCCAACGGATAACCAGCCGCAATTAATCCGAGCAGGGGCAAAGTGCTAGCGCTCTCCGTTTCGGAAACGGACAACGCACGTTTGGCATTAGGGGGACCGGAACGCCGAAGAGCGCCGGCTTTTTCTAATTCGCGCACGTACCAGCTGACTGTACCCGGCGATTTGATTTGCAAGGCGTGCATAATCTCGAGGAAAGTCGGGGCACGTTTGTTGGTTTCCGTGAAGTCGTGAACGAAATTCACGAAACGCTGTTTCTTGGGCGAAAGTTTTTCAGCCATTTTGCTTTTCCTCTCACTTTATCAATTACTCGTAAGTTACTCGTAAGTAATATAACGAGTTTTTAGCTGAAAAGCAATTGGAAAATTGGGATTTCAAATTAAATAATAACTACCAACGTCAATCAATAATCCCGCAGTAGCAGACCTCGTGTCATTCAACCAATAAATGACTACGAATCGCAATGAATAATTATTGTCTTATAAAATTAACTCTACTGCACTAGTCCCAGCCGGACGGCATAGCAGATAATTTCGGCGTTATTTTTCAGGTGCATTTTGCGTAGAATGCGAGTGCGATAAGTGCTGATAGTTTTGACGCTGAGGTTCAGTTCAGCGGCGATTTCCTTGACGGTTTTGCCGCTGGCGATCGCTAACATTGTTTGAAATTCGCGGTCTGAAAGAATTTCGTGGGTGGGATTTTGAGTGGTTTCGGTAAGGCTGTTAGCCAATTTTTCCGCAAGCGTGGGTGAAATGTATTTACCCCCGGTTACGATTTTACGAACAGCTTGGATTAGTTCATCTGGATGACTTTCTTTGCTAATATAACCATCGGCGCCGGCTTTCAATACCCGAATAGCATATTGACTTTCAGGGAAAACGCTGAGAATTAATACTGGCAGAGAAGGTGAGAGGTTTTTGATTTGTTTGAGAAGATCTAAGCCACTGCGGCCGGGCAATGAAAGATCGAGAATTACCGCATCGTAGTTATGGTTTTCGATTTCAGCGAGGGCGTAAGTACTATCGCTCGCCTCGCCGCTAACTCGAATATCGTTGGTATCAAGGAAGGTTTGGCGTAATCCCTGGCGGATCAAAGGATGATCGTCAACTATTAGCAAATTTATCATTAGATATTTCCATCCAATGGGATAAAGACCAGAACGGTTGTCCCTTTTTGCGGGCGACCTTTAATTGCGATGTGGCCATTCCAGGGATAAACGCGTTCGCGCAATCCAACCAAGCCCAGATTTTGGGGATCGTTGACCTGCTCATCAGTAATTCCGATGCCGTTATCAACAATTTTCATTTCTAAGGCGTGATCTTTAATACCGAGGTTGACTTTGACCTCGCTGGCATGGGCATGACGAGCGACATTCGTCAGAGTTTCTTGTAAAATACGGAAAATCGCAATACTACGTTCCTGATCAATTGTGATTTCCGCCGGTCGCAGATGTAGGTTACAGTGAATACCTGTCCGATTTTGAAAATCCTCACAATACCATTCGAGAGCGGCGGTCAATCCTAAATCATCGAGCAAACCAGGTCGCAAGTCGGTTGAAATCCGCCGAATAGTTTGAATTGTTTTATCAATTAGGTCGAACATTGAGCTGATTTTTTCAGCAATTTCGGATTGAGCGGTAGTTAGTCTTTTATTGATCCAGATCAAGTCCATTTTCAAAGCCGTTAGTGCCTGACCGAGTTCGTCGTGAATTTCGCGGGCGATATAAGAGCGTTCCTCTTCGCGTACTGATTGCAAATGCGCCGAAAGGTTACGAAACTGGTCGCGCGAATCCTTCAAATCTTGTTCGACTTTTTTCCGGTCGGTTATATCAATGACCACACCGCGCAAGCCGACCGGTTTGTTATCGTAAAAAATAGGACTGGAATAGATTAGGGCTTGGAAAGTTGTCCCGTCTTTCCGCAAGGCAGTATATTCATGTCCCTCGAGATCGCTACCATTATAAATTTTTTGAATATTACGGTTAAGTTTTTCCCGTTCTTCCGGAATAAAAAGCTGGGAGAAATTAACTCCGGTGTCAATATCCTGTTGATTATATCCGAAAGTTTCAAATCCGACTTGATTGGTAAAGCGAAATTTGCCATTTTTGTCCATTTCATAAATAGTTTGGGGTAGGAGATTGACTAATTCGCGAAAATTCTTTTCGTATTTATTCAGGGATTTTTCTATTCGGCGGCGTTCGAGATCAGCGGCTTCAAGCTGGTTTATCCGATTACGTAGTTGCTGTAATTCCCAGAGCAACTGTTCGCGGGTTTTACTTTCGTCACTAGTAAATGAATCAGGAAGATTCATTTTTACTCCGGGAAATTAAAATTCGCAGTTATAGCTTGCCGAGCGGCGTCAACCTGATGCTCGTTAATTACACAGCTTACTGAAGAAATACTGGTTGAAATTCCTAATATATTGATTCCAGCTTCGCCAAGTGTTTGACAAATTGTCCCGGCGATAGCTGGTTTTTCACGGAAATGAGGGCCATAAAAAGAGATAATCGCTACTGGTTCAGTTATTTTAGTATCCTTAATTGGGATAATGGCAGAAAGTTCCTGAAACGTCTGGGTAATGTCTGATTTGTATTTCTGATTGATACAGAAAATAAGGTCCGCCGAGCCTTCCAAATTGCGGCTTTCGGTTATAAAATCAACGCTAATCCCTCTTTGCCCGAAGTAAGTCAAAACTTTTCCGGCTGAACCCGGTTGATCGGGGAATGAGAAAATCGAGACCATCATCAAGTCTCTTAATTCGATCATTCCGCCGATACTGATTTTCTTTTTTAAATTCATATTGGCTCTGTTTGCAAATTGTTGAAAAATAGGTTAATTATTTGAAAAAATCCAGTCCGATTTTTAACAGCCGATAAATTAATACCAATCTTCATCTATTAATTTTAAAAAATAATTGAAAATTTCACTAAATATGTGATATATTTTAGAAAACAAGTTGGATTGGGCAAATTCGGCTTGTATGAAATTAAAAAGTAGATGTAATGTCGATCGTTAATAACAGTTTGTATTGCATACCAATTTATAATCCCTATTATTCATTACCTTTTCCTTCTCAAGCGGAAATAAATGAGTTGATTGATAATCTTTTAAATAGCCTGAAAGAAGGAACGCAGAAAGGGGTGTATCATTTTGACCAAATGATTTACCCTTTGTGCGAATATTTGAAAAGTCACCCGGAAAAAACGGATTTAGTTCGCCAATTAGTCGAAGAGAAAAAAATTTATTTCGGACCGTTTTTCATTCAACTTCATTCCGGACATATTTCCGGTGAATTGTTGATTCGTAATCTTCTCATTGGCCATCAGGAAGGGGACAAAATCGGTGACATTTTAAAATACTTTCATTTACCAGCGATGCGCGGACGCAATTCACAGACGCCCCAGATTTTGGCTGGTTTCAATATTGATGCTGTTTTAATTGACTACGATATAAAGTTAATGGATAAAAATACCACCGAGTTTATCTGGGAAGGCTTGGATGGTACCCAACTATTGGTCAGTCGCGTGGTTTTCTTAAATCCTAATCGTTTAAATTTAGCAAAAAGTAAAATTCAGGAGACGTTCCGCGAATATTTCAGCCATAATCCCAATCGAGTCTTGGTTTATCTGTTCAATGATAAAAAAAGCTGGGAAACCATGCCAACTTATATTGAAAAATTGGCTTCGATTTTTTCTTCTGATTTGAAAATTGAATCTCTGGCCGATTGTATTTGGGAAATTAAAGAGCAGATTGATTCGCGTGAAATAAGTGAATACAAGGGGGAAATGTGTTTAGAAAAAACTGAAGATTGTACCGAGACTCAGTTCGATTATTATCTAAGACATAGCGTGTTGATTGGTTTAAGTAATCATCGTCTTGAGAACCTAATTCAATATTTTGTTGAACCGTGGTCATTAATTATGAAATATTTACAGCTGAAAATTAGGCCGAAGGCAACCAACCATATTTGGGAGGAATTCCTAAAAAACCAGACATTTACTTATCTCGTAGATACTAATCCCAATAAATTTATCCAGTCACTTAGTACCACTCAAACTGGACTGATGAATCAGCTCGAAGAGCAGGTAAAGGATTTAATTACGGCAGTTGTTAATAATATTCATATTGATGATTATAATCCTAATAATATTTACTTTACGGTATTTAATCCTTTGCCATATAACCGATCTGAAATTGTTGAATTTGTCGCGGAATTGCCATCCCTAATTAATCGAGATACAATCATTGCTAAAGAGGTGGGGGGACGTGACATTCCGTTTCGAGTTCTCTATAAGGAAACTGAAACACTATTTGAGTACGACAAGGCAGATAAAGCGAAATATCGTTGTTTAGTAGAATTGCGCGACCTGCCCGGAATGGGCTGGAAAACTTTTGAAATTGATCCGAAGGGCAAGCCGAAATTATACTCGGCTGTGCCGATCAGCGCCGAGCGCAATTCGTTGGAGAATGATTTCTTACGAGTTGAAATTAATCAGAATGGAACGCTAGAGATATTTGCCAAGGAAACCGGTGAATTTTTCTCGGAAGTGGCTTATTTTCAAGAAGAAATTGATCTGGGACGATTCAGTGTTGAGGATAAAACCGCGACTCATATTCCCCTTACTACAAAAAAGCTCCATCCTCAAATCAAATTGCTTTATAATTCTCCTAAAGCCGCCGCCTATAAAATCGAATATTTTTGGGAAATTCCCGAAATGTTCAATTGGAAAAATTCGCGTCGCAGTCCCAGGCATGAGACAATCAAAATTAGTGAAATAGTAACTTTAAGTAGCCTTTCGCGAATGATTGATTTAAAAATAGAAATTAATGATCATGCCTATGATCATATGATAAAAATTTGTTTTCCCGTCAAATTTGTACCGGAGAATACTTATACTGATGGCTTTTTTTCGGTTGAGACGCGCCCGTTTAACAGCCCGCAAAATCTTCATTGCCAAGCGCTGAGTATGGGCAATTTTGTCGGAGTTTCCAATGAATCGGGAGGATTTGCCATATTTAGCGACGGCATCAACGAATACCAACTATTAAAAGGCAAGCATAACGTCTTGACATTAACCTTGGTCCGTGATTTTCCAATTGTTCGATCAAAAAAAACCGGCAGCCCTATTTTATCACGCAACGAAAAGACAGAGGTTCATTTATCTATTTATCCGCGATTATCCGATTGGACGTCCAGCGATATTTTAACTGAGGCTATAATTTTCAATAACCCGATAATTATACGACAGATGGATCAAACAAATGGATACTTACCGGCGAAAATGCAATTTTTAAAGGTTACCCCGGATACATTGTTTTATTCGGCTCTCAAACCCACCGAGGATGAAAAAGATGTAGTCCTCAGATTGTATAATCCAACCCGCAACATAATCGTTGGCGAAATAGCAACTTATATTCCAATCAAAGCCGCCCGTTACCTTACGGTCGAAGAACATATTATTGCCCCGTTGGAAATATCCGATCCCTATCGTTTGAAAGTAAAAGTTTTTCCGCAAAAAATAATGACCTTAAAAATTATTTTTGATCGATTACCTATTAATTTGTCAGGTTCTTAATTTTATCTTTTTACTAAAGGCTATTTGTCAGAATTATGATAAAAATTTATAATAATTAACGTCAGGTAGTATTAATTTAGCACGTGTTAGCTAATCAAGATAAATCAAGTATCCAGAAATCAGAAGAATTCGTCTCTGAACTAAGCCGAAATCATATCACTGCTCAAAAAGAAGTGCCGTTAGCCAAATTTACCACCTTCGGAATCGGTGGCAATGCACGTTTACTGGTGATTGTCGAAGATACCGAAAAACTCGAAGCGGTCATCAAATTAGCCACTGCCTTTCAGGTACCATTTCGAATTATTGGTTGCGGCAGTAATTTACTGGTTTCGGATGACGGATATGACGGTTTGATAATTGTCAACCGATCTAAATCCTGGCAAATTATTGATGATTGTCCAGCAAATCTTAAATTTAGCCGAATCATTCCGAGATATGATCCATTGACAGCGTCTCGAACAGAAGAAATTCAAGCGGAAAATTTACCACAAAAAATCGTCCGAATTGACTCCGGATTTTATAATAATACCTTAATCCAAGAAATGTTCGAGCAAGGCTTAACTGGCTTGGAATGGTTTAGCGGAATACCGTCCAGCGTGGGCGGCGCTGTTTATATGAATATGCATGGAGCGTACACCTATTTCGGCGATCTGGTTTATCGCGCAAAATTGATTGATGGAACCTCTCCAAAAATAGTGGACAATACTTATTTTCAGTTCGATTATGATTTTAGTGTTTTGCAGAAGACCAGAGAAGTCGTATTATGGGTGGAGTTAATTCTGACGATGGGCAATGTCGAACAGGCTCGAATCGTTGCTCAAGAGTGGAAAAGTAGAAAATCCTTCCAACCCCGTCGTTCCGCCGGTTGCATTTTTAAAAACCTCTCACCAGAAGCCCAAAAACAGTTTAACCTACCTACTTCTTCAGTAGGTTACTTGATAGATAAGGTGCTGAACTTGAAAGGATTGCGGATTGGTGGCGCTGTCATTTCTCCAAAACATGCCGCCTTTATCGAAAATGATGGAAATGCCAGCGCTAAAGATGTTTACGAGTTGATTAAAATAATTAAAACCAAAGCCAAAGAGACACTCGGGTTGGAATTGGAAACTGAAGTCGAATTGCTTGGAAAATTTTAACGTAATGAAAGGTAATTATGTCCAGATTTATCATTGAAGGTAATCGCAATTTATCCGGTGAGATCAGGGTAGCCGGGAATAAAAATGCGGCATTGCCGATTATCGCCGCGACCGTTTTGACCGATGAACCCTGTATTCTGGAAAATCTACCCGATATTAGCGATGTTCGTTCAATGCTAGCAATCCTGAGCGATTTAGGGAAGTCGGTGGAGATGCTATCCGCTCATAAATGTCAAATTACCGGATCGGTCAATAAATCGCGCCTAAATGATAAATTAGCCAGTACTCTACGCGCTTCCATTCTATATTTAAGCGTTCTACTGGCGCGTACTGGTGAAGTTGAAATGGTACCACCGGGCGGTTGTGTAATCGGACGGCGTAAAGTTGACCAACATTTCGACGCGTTACAGGCGTTGGGAGTAAAAGTCAATATAATTGAGCACGGCTATCGGCTAATATTAAAACGCCCTAAACCTAATTATGTTTTTCTGCGCGAGGCTTCAGTAACCGCTACTGAAAATGCGATGATGCTGGCGGCAATGACGGAAGGGAAAACTACCCTTGATAATGCGGCTGGAGAGCCGCATGTCCAAGACTTAGCTAAAGTTTTAGTGAAAATGGGAGCTAAGATTCAAGGCGCCGGTACCAATCGCTTAACAATTACCGGAACCAAAAAACTAAAAGGATTTCGACATCGCATTATGCCTGATCATATTGAAGCCGGTACGTTCGCGATTGCCGCGGCTTGCACCGGCGGTGAAGTCGTTATTCACGATGCCAATCGTGAAAATCTGACGATCATCAATCTTGTCCTTGACCAAATGCGAGTAAAGTTATCCTTCCTTGATGAAAAAACGTTGGTGATTAAGCCGTCCAAAAATATCAGAGCCATTCCGAAAGTCCAGGTAGGAGTCTGGCCGGGCTTCCCAACTGATCTAATGAGTCCGATGGTCGTGTTGGCAACCCAAGCCAGAGGGACGACTCTCTGCCATGATTGGATGTACGAATCCCGTATGTTTTTCGTTGACAAACTGGTAACAATGGGCGCTCAAATTGTGCAGTGTGACCCGCACCGCGTGCTTGTTTCAGGTCCGACGCGTCTTAAAGGGCAGGAAATTGTCAGTCCTGATATTCGGGCTGGTATTGCCCTTGTAATTGCCGCCCTAATCGCCCGAGGTAAAAGTAAAATCGAGAAGGCTGAACTGATTGATCGGGGTTATGAAGATATCGTCCCACGCTTTCGGCAACTGGGAGCCGAAATTAATCGCGAACAATAGTGGTTTTTCTATCGAATTTTATTACTTTGTTGTTGTTTTCATTATTTTGTAGGAAAGAAGACAATTGATTAATTTAGGCACTGATTTTTAAAGCTGAGGAAATTAATGAAGCCTATTCAATCCTTTACTGTCAAACCAATTCTGCCTAAGAAATTGGAAGAATTGCGTGATCTGGCTTATAATTTGTGGTGGACCTGGAATGCCGATGCTCGCGATCTCTTTCGGCGGCTGGATATGGATTTGTGGGAAGAGACGCGCCATAATCCAGTGGCTCTATTGAATAGAGTAGAGCAAGATGTACTCGAAACGCGTGCCCAAGATGATAGCTATTTGTACCAACTGCGTCGGGTTTATGACAAATTCAAACAGTCCTTAAACTCACCAACCTGGTTCGAAAAGAGCGGCAAATACAATTCCCACCTCAATATTGCCTATTTTTCGATGGAATATGGCATTACCGAATGTCTGGCGGACTACTCAGGAGGACTGGGTGTATTAGCCGGCGACCACCTTAAATCAGCTTCGGAACTTGGTATTCCACTCCAGGCCGTTGGACTTTCATATCAGTACGGCTATTTTCAGCAAGTCTTAAATGTTGATGATTATCAAGAAGAAGAATACCCTGTCAATGACTTTTATAATTCACCGCTGACTCTGGTAAAAGGTTCTGATGGTAAACAATTACTGATTAAAGTGCCTTTTCCCGGTCGTTTGGTTTATGCTCGGATTTGGAAAGCCCAGGTTGGTCGCGTTCCGCTATATTTACTTGATACCAATATTGCCGAAAATTCAGAAGCAGATAAAAAGATTACAGCTGAATTGTACGGTGGCAATACCGAAACCCGAATTCAGCAGGAAATTATTTTAGGAATGGGTGGTTTTCAGGCTCTTCAAATACTCGATGCCACGCCATTTATTTGCCATATGAATGAAGGGCACTCGGCTTTTTCGGGATTAGAGCGGATTCGGAATGTTGTAAAAAACAACGGTCTGACATTTTACGAAGCGCTTGAAATTATTAAAGCGGCTTCAGTTTTTACCACCCATACTCCTGTTCAAGCCGGAATTGACCTTTTTCACCCTGATCTGATAAAACGCTATTTTGATGAGTATTGCCGGGAAGTAGGAATAGAAATTAATGAACTTTTAGCGTTGGGTCGTAACGATCCGGACGATAATTCCGAACATTTTTCGATGGCAATTCTAGCCATAAATTTGAGTAGTAAGATCAATGCTGTCAGTAAATTACATCAACAGGTTGCCCAGGAAATGTGGGAATCTCTCTGGCCGGATATTCTCACTACAGAAATTCCCATTGACTATGTTACTAACGGAATCCACCAAGCCTCCTGGATTTCACAAGAAATGTCTGATTTATTTGACCGTTATCTCGGACCGGATTGGCGACGTGAACCGGCGAGTAAGACTATCTGGAATAAAGTAGATAAAATTCCGGACGGCGAACTCTGGCGCACTCATGAACGTCGCCGGGAACGTTTAGTAGCTTATGCCCGCAGTGAATTATATCGGCAGTATGTTGCTCTCGGTAAACCCCAAAATATAATCGCGCGAGTAAAAAGCATCTTAAGTACCGATGCTTTGACGATCGGTTTTGCACGGCGTTTTGCCGCATATAAAAGAGCCTATCTGCTCTTCACTGATCCCGAAAGATTAGCTAAGATATTGACGAATAAAAATTTTCCAGTTCAGATTATTATTGCTGGTAAAGCTCATCCCCAAGATGAAGAAGGTAAACAGGTTATTCGGCGTATTTTGAAACTATCCCAGGAAGAACCATTTTATCAGTGCGTAGTTTTTCTGGAAAATTATGATATGAATATGGCTCGTTATTTGGTACAGGGCTGTGACCTGTGGTTGAATACTCCGCGTCGTGGTTTAGAGGCCTGCGGTACCAGTGGAATGAAAGCCGTCGCTAACGGCGGTTTACATTTCAGTACAATTGACGGCTGGTGGGATGAAGTCTATACTCCGGGAATCGGCTGGGCGATCGGAACTCGTGACATTTATGAGGATATTGACTATTGGGATCGTCAAGAAGCTAATATTCTTTACAATGTTCTGGAAAACGAGATTATTCCGAGCTTTTTCGAACGCGATAATGATGACTTGCCCCGTGATTGGATTGCTATGATCAAAGCATCAATGAAAGCCATCTGTCCTCAATATAACTCCAATCGTATGGTTTGTGAATACCTTGATCAGATTTACTATCCAGCCGCCGTGAGAGCCAATGAATTGTCCAAGGATAACTATGCAGTCGCCAAAGAATTGGCACACTGGAAAGAGAAAATGCGTAAAAATTGGGACTTGGTTCGCTTCCTAAAAGTTACCTCCGGGTCAATCGAAGAATTATCGGTAAATAGTCAGCTGGAGATTCGAGCGGAGATATATTTGGACGGTTTGCAGGTTGATGATGTGGATGTTCAGGTTTATTATGGCCGCGTTGATCCTAACGGCGACATCATTGACGGGAAATTCAGTTCAATGAAATTTGAAACAAAAGTTGACTCCAAAAAATACGTGTACGTTGATAAAATCAATAATTGGGAAAGCGGTTTGAACGGCTACACTATCCGGATTATTCCCAAACATCCGGCTTTAGCCTATCCTTTCGAAGATGGATTAATTCATTGGTTTGATGAATAATTGAATCTAAATTCTAAGTGAATGGTTGTAATTTTAAAGTAAATATAGATGGTTGTTGATGAATTTAATTACCAATGAAGTTGCTCGAAAACGGATCAGTCAAGGCGAACAAGTCGTGGTTTTAACTGGTGCTGGCATATCGGCACCCAGCGGCATCCCAACTTTTCGCGGGGAAAACGGTTTATGGACTAAACTATCTCCTCAGGAATTAGCCAGTTTTGAATCGTTTTATTTAAATACAGCTATGGTGAGTGAGTGGTATAAACATCGCCGTGAAATTATCGAAGTTTGTCAACCCAATGCCGGACATTATGCTCTTGTTGAATTGGCGAAAATGGTGTCAAAATTTACTTTAGTTACCCAAAATATTGACGGTTTGCACCAGCGAGCGGGTAGCCGCGATGTATTAGAACTTCATGGAACGATTATGGAAAATTACTGCATCCGATGCGGTCAGCAATATAGCGCCACCGAATTTGATGAAATTTATAATAGTTCATTTGACCATATTCCGCGCTGTTACTGTGGGGGACTTATTCGCCCGAACGTAGTCTGGTTTGGTGAATCTTTACCGAAACAAGCTTACGAAGAGGCATATCGTGCTTCTCAACAAGCCGACCTTTTTCTCTCAGTAGGGACATCAGCTCAGGTACGACCCGCGGCTGATCTGCCATTAATTGCTAAAGAAAATGGTGCCTTTTTGGTAGAAATTAATATTGTTGAGACGGTATTGACTCCTTTTACCGATTTATTCCTAAAAGGAGCCGCTGATGAAATTTTGCCCCAATTTAATCGGGAGTACCAATATCTGCTGATGCAGGTTTGATATTAATCTGAGTTTGCCAGAAAAATATGAAAAATAATATCACGGTAAAATCTATCGAAACCCTGTTTTTAATAGGGCTGATATTGGTCTTGTCGAATTGTGCCTATTACAATACCTATTACAATGCCGAAAAATATTTTCGTGAAGCGGAAAAAGAATTTAAAACCCTTCCTGATGAAAAAATCAGCCCGGCATTGAAGAAAAAATTTGATACCGCGATAGAAAAGGCTAATAAGGTAATCACTCAATATCCGGAGAGTCGCTGGGTTGATGATTCATACTATATAATCGCAATGTCGCATTATTATAAAGGCGATTACCGAATTGCCCGTCAGAAATTTGAGGAGTTTGCAATAAAATTTCCTCAGAGCAAATTATATCCTGAGGCAATGGTCTGGTATGGGCGTAATTTGTGGAAATTGGAGGAACGCGAGTTAGCTTTTTTTCAGTGGAAAAAAATCATGAACCTTACGGATGATTATTATCTTCTGGCGGAGCTCTATTTATCAATCGGTGAATTGTATTTTAAAGACAGTGTCTATGACTCGGCTTTATTTTATTATCAAAAGGCGACTGAAGTTGGGGGAAGCTTCGATATTGCCGCCGAAGCTCAGTTCCGTATTGCCGAGATTGACCTGGCTTTAAACAGACCACAAGAAGCCATTAAAAATCTTAAAAAAATTGACCAGTTTTCGCCTTCTTTAATCTTACGCGATAAGATGCAGGTTCTCCTGGTGCGAATTTATCGAGAGTCCGGTCAATATGATAAAGCCATTGATTTAATTAATGAAAAATTAAATGATCAGGCTAATGAGAAAATCTGGGGTGATCTGGAACTGCAATTGGGATTGATTTATCTCGCTCAACAAGATTACGATGCCGCAATCTCTCGATTGACCAAGGTAATTGAGGATTATAAAGGTAAACCGGTTGCGGCGGAAGCCAGCTATCACTTAGCCGAGTTGTATATGACTCAAATTCATGATTATACCAAAGCCGCTGTTCAATATGATAATGTTGTCAAAATCGAGGTTAATACCCTGCGGGCTTTTGAATGTCGCAATAAATCTTCTGAAATCAAACGATTTAATACTATTTATAATCGTCTTGCCGCTCTAAGTGAACAGGTTGCCGCGATTGACCTGAATCCGCCGACTGAAAACGATACCATCGGCGAGTCGCTCCCAGTTGACCAGGAGCAATCGGAGTTGAAGAAGGCGCTTGAAAAGAAAAACACAACCCAGAAGAAAACAATTGACACGCTAGCAGTTTTCAAAGAATATTACACTACCCTTTATGAAATCGCTGAAATATTTTATTTTAGTTTTAATCAACCCGATAGCGCGATTTACTATTTTGAAAAAGTTGCCTACGAAATCCCTTATAATTCTTTACGAGACAAAGCACTCTACAGTCTTTACCGAATTGCCAGCGACCGGCAAAATATCGAAAAGGCTAACGAATATGCTAACCAGATTAAGCAGTGGTTTCCGGAGTCGATCTATTTAGCCGAAATTGAGAAACGGCCGCTTAATACTTCCGCCCGCGAAGTCGAAGCCGATTCATTATTGGTAAAAGCAGAAAATTTAGACCAGACTGATCTGCATTCTGCGATAACAATATACGAAAAGCTTGCCAAGGAATATACCGATTGCCAAGCCGCGGAGAAAGCGGTTATGTATTTAGCCTATTTCTATCATCACCGATTATTTGACTTGAATAATGCTTTAACCTGGTACAAATATTACCTTGACACTTATCCCAATGGGCAATATTACCAAATAATGGCAAATGCTTATGATCAACTCAAGGAAATAGAAGATGCCTTAGCTCAGGGGACTGAAGCCGAGGAAAATGAGCCCCAAAAGCCGGAAAAGGTTGAATGAGAGTATTAAAAGATACCACGGTTTTATCTAACCGGATGGTCGCTACCGATACCTATTTAATGGAATTTGCGTTTCCCGAAATCAGTCAGTCGGTGCAACCCGGCCAGTTTGTGAACTTTTATTTTCCTGAACGCCCGCAATTGTTTCCCCGTCCTTTTAGCATTGCGGGAGTGGATCGAGAAAATCTAACCATTCTTTATAAAAAAGTCGGGTGCCTGACCTCTATTATGAGTCAATGGCAACCCAGCCAGAAAATTCGAGTTCTAGGTCCTTTAGGAAATACTTTCAATATCAAATATAACAATCATGTATTGATAGCCGGTGGAGTCGGTTTGGCACCGCTACTTTTCCTGAACCAAAAATTGGCTAATTTGAATTACAAAATCTGGAATTTTGTAGGGGTGCGTTCTAAAGATGAATTACCACCATTATCATTATTATCGGGGGAAAAATATATAGCGACCGAAGACGGGTCAGTCGAGTATTGCGGTACAGTAGTAGATTGTCTCCGGAATAATCTGGGAGCGATTCCGCATCCATTTAGTGTATATGCCTGTGGTCCGGAAGCGATGCTGAGTGCTTTATGGCATTTGTCTCGCGAAAACCACTTTGATTTACAATTGTCATTGGAAAAATTAATGGCTTGCGGACTCGGAATCTGCCAGGGATGTGCAATTCCCCATTTTCATCCGTCGGAACAACCTCTGCGTTTGGTTTGTCAGGATGGTCCGGTATTTAACGCCAATGAGTTGGACTGGAAATGACTGATTTTCGTATAATGTTACGAGAAGATTTTATTCTTAGGAATCCACTTTTAACGGCTTCCGGTACTTATGGTTACGGCGATGAGATAGCCGATTTGATTGATCCGGAGCTTTATGGCGGAATTGTGACCAAATCAATCTCGCTCGAGCCTCGCGTTGGTAATCCGCCGCCGCGTATTGCCGAAGTGACCTCCGGAATGCTTAATTCAATCGGCTTGGCAAATATCGGAGTTGATAAATTTCTGGAAGAGAAGGAGGAATTTCTGGCGGCTTATAACGGCAAAGTAATTGTCAATATAGCCGGTCGCAAAGATGATGAATATGTTCAGGTGGTTAAAAAATTGTCCGATCGCCAGTGGGTAGCGGCTTTTGAAATCAACGTTTCCTGTCCGAATGTTAGCGAGGGTGGCATTGAATTCGGACGAGACCCGTTAATTCTGGGACAATTGGTCAAGAGACTGCGTCATGCTACCGATAAATTTCTAATAATTAAACTTTCGCCGAATGTCACTGACATCCGGGTTCTGGCTTTAGCCGCTCAGGAAAACGGAGCTGATGCAATTTCGATGATTAACACGGTTTACGGGGCGGCGATTGATATTCATACACGTCGTCCGAAGCTTAATACTGTAGTCGGGGGGCTTTCCGGACCGGCGGTCAAGCCGATCGCCCTTGCCCATATTATTAAAACTTACAAAGGAGTTGATATTCCAATTATCGGAATTGGAGGAATCAGTTGCGGGGCGGATGTGATTGAATTTTTATTGGCTGGAGCGCATGCGGTTCAGATTGGGACAGCCAATTTTTTTAATCCTAAAGTCTGTGGCGAAATGCTTGATTTCATTGAACAATATTGTACGGAGAATAAAATAAGTTGTCTGCGAGATATAATCGGACGAGTCGAAGTCTAAGCCTAATCGTCATTTTATTACTGTTTATGATGTTGGGCTTTATGGGTTGTGCTTCCGCGCCGCGTTACCTCTATACTTCACCTAAAACTGGTGCGACAAATGACGATAAGAATACGTTGCTCTTGCTCAAGAATTCTAACAAGACCGCCGTTTTGACTGCCTCATATTACGGAGCGGATTTCCATGGTAAATTAACTTCCAGTGGGGAAGTTTTCGATATGAACGGAATGACAGCCGCTCATAGATCTTTGCCGTTTGGGACGGTTCTACAAGTGACTTATCCACCAACTGGTCAATCGGTTACTGTAGTTGTTAATGATCGCGGACCATTTGTGCCCGGTCGCGATTTAGATTTATCGTACGCCGCCGCCCGGAAAATTGGGTTGGTCAATGACGGTACCGGCAAGGTGAAAGTTAAAGTTCTTAAATGGGGAAATAATGATTCCCCGAAACAATGAAATCAGGTTTTTTTAATGAATAACTTCGCTTCTCGTATGCTAATCAATATAATTGGAATTCCAGCCATTTTGCTTTTGATTCATTTAGGTGGAATTCCTTTCGTTCTTTTTATAACGGTAATGGTTTTCATCGCGCAGGTTGAACTTTATCTTTTGATGCGAAAAAAAGGAATTGCGCCGCTACTTTTGCCTGGTGTTTTAGCCGGAGTAATTTGGCAACTTGCCAGTTTTTATCTTCCGGGCGCACTGCTGCTTTATTTACTGATAGGATTGGTAGTTTTGCTCTTACTAGCTAGTTTGGTGCGCCAGATCAAAAACGTAACGGTTGATCTTGCTAGTACATTGTTCGGTTTTGTTTATTTACCGGTGTTAACTTCGACTATAATTTTAATGCGCAATATTCCTGGTAGGGGGCGTTCGATTGTACTTCTTTTGTTTGTTACGATCTGGGTTTGTGATTCACTGGCTTTTATAATCGGAAAGTGGCTGGGACGTCGCAAGATCGCACCTAAAATTAGTCCTAATAAAACCTATGCCGGTTGCATTGGCGGACTATTTGGTGCTGTGCTGACCGTACTCATTTTTTATTTTTTAGGTTGGGCGCCGGATTTTATGAGCATAATGCAATTAATTATTTTTGGTATACTGGCGGGAGTATTCGGACAGGCTGGTGATTTTGTCGAATCGGCTTTTAAGCGGGACGCCGAAGTCAAGGATTCATCCAATTTATTGCTCGGCCATGGTGGGGTGCTGGATCGCTTTGATTCATTTTTTATCGCCGCGCCGGTTATTTTTCTTTATATTATTACAATATTGTAGGAAATCTAATTGTTCTCACACATGGAGATAAATTGACGGAGACGAAAATGTCAATAAACAATGGCAATAACGATCTGGTTGAATATTTACATAGTTTGAGTGGTGAAATAGATCCGAAACAGGGTTCGGTAGCTATTATCTTAGCCGCCGGTCATGGCAAAAGAATTAAATCCGAACGTTCTAAAATGTTACACGAGATCTGGGGTGTGCCGACTGTGGTGCGCGTCGCTAATGCCGCCAGTAAAGGCTTGGCTTCTAACAATCAGATAATTGTTGTGGGTATTAAAGCCTGTGAAGTGGCGGAATCAGCAGGGAAAAGAGCAAATCGCATTTTTGTCTATCAGACCGAACAAAAAGGTACCGGGCATGCCGTGAAAGAGGCACTTTCAGCCATTAGCCAGAATGGCCACATAAAAGACATTTATATCTTCCCGGGTGATATGGGATTGATTACACCAGCCGTGGTCAGCGAACTTAAACGCCGTTTTGAACAATCCGGTTGTGGTTTAGCTTTGCTAACGGGAAATTATAAAGGTGAACCGGAAGCTAATAGCTACGGTAGAATTATCCGCGTCCCGGCAAGAACAGCTACCGGTGAGCCCTCAGGAGAAGATGAGGGACGCGTTATTGAAATTAAGGAGCATAAAGATATTCTAGCAATTCCCGAAAGCGGATTTTATACGACTGTGTATAATGGTAAAAAATATCAATTTAAACGTTCGGAATTGCTGGGAATCACGGAATATAATACCGGCGTTTATGCGATGAAATTTGACCTCGCTCAGCGATTTATCCATCAACTTACTCCGGATAATGTGCAGGGTGAATTATACTTAACCGATATAATTGGTCTTTTCAATGCTAATAAAATTGAAGTAGAAGCTTATCCGGTTGACGACGAAAGTGCAGTAATCGGTTTTAACGTCAAGAGTGTTTTACAGGAAATGGAGAATATTGCCCGCCGAAAGGTGTGGAAACTTCTGCGGGATATAATTTATATCGAGGATGAAAATGATTTTTTCATTGCCGATGAGGTAGTTATTCGGATTCTGGAAATGGATAAAATCAATCCGCCGCTCGACATTGAGATCGGCAAAGGTGTGCATATTTCGAGTGGTGTGCACCTCGAACGTGGCGTAAAAATTCGGGCGGGCTCTCTACTTAATGGTAACATCCATCTGGGCGTTGGCACGGTCATTCAGGAAAATGTTTCTCTTAGCACTTACCCCAATCAACAAATGACCATTGGAAAAAATTGTGTCATTATGCGCGGCGATTTGATAAAAGGTAACATTACAATCGGCGACAATACGAGCATCGAATCGAGCGTCATTATTACCGGCAGTAGCGAATATCCAACTATCATCGGGAAAAATGTTGTCATCAAAGGGACTACTTATATATTTGGGTCAATTATCGAAGACGACCTGTTTATTGAGCATTCGGTATTGAAATGTAAAAGGGTAGAGCGCACAATCCGCAAAGATGGAACGATTCAGCCTGTTCGCTGGGTTATGCCCCAGCCACAAGGCCTGGATATCGTCCGCGATTTGTAACATTAACGTAGCCGGAAGGCTGGTTAGAAGAATTCATTTGGGGCAGTACGATTTAATCGTTATACAAATCCGTTGGTCTGCGGATAGCGTCCCGCCCAGGCGGGATTGCGATGTTCAATATCCGACAATTCCAGACATAGTTTATAGGGATGATTGGAAGTTCCACATGTCTTGGTTCATAAGGGAATGGAATTTTCGCTCCTTTCAAATAAGGATAAATTTTTACGATTTCCTACCCGCCCTCCTATGTCGGGAGCAGGCGGGTCGGCAGCTTGATCTAGTTTTTTTGCCGTTCTTCAAGTCGTTGTTCCATTTTACCTTCAAATACTTCTTTAGGTGTCAGATAGAACAGAGCGCTATGCAAGCGTTCCTCGTTATAAAACCGAATATATTCAGCGATTTGTTCGGCAATCAAACTATCCTTGCCCTTAATCTTTTCCTCTAATTGTCTTATCATGACAGATTGCCCCAGGCTCGCTTTTTCATGCTGGCGACCAAATATTTCAACAGCGCCTTCAAATAACTGCTTCTTTCATATATGTAACGGGCTGGGATTGATTCCGTAGCGACGAGCAATCTCACTGATAGAGACCTGGTTCTCTAAGTGTTCTCTGAGAATCTCGACTTTTTACTGGCGGCATGTTGGATTCGATTCTGATTCATCTTGATTTCCTTTCTTTTTGACTCTTATTTCAAACTTAATAATTTTCGATTTCCAAGTGAATCATAACAAAACATAACAATTCTTTTATTTGCCTGCTTAATTCATAAATCCATATAAAGTTGTTGATAAAATCCGGTTTTGTTATTTTATACATCGGAATGAAAAAATATCGGTGAAATTGCGAAGTGAGTCAGGAAATATGATCAAGAAGCGGCGTT